>OAZX01000018.1_pt1 | contig 132094 bp, 114 predicted proteins | sample 1495341 | NCBI WGS metagenome assembly OAZX01 (sample SAMEA2580119, study PRJEB22360) | human gut metagenome | biome: human gut; feature: human-associated habitat; material: faeces | place: Denmark | collected 2008/2010 | reverse complement strand
GCCAGCCGGAAATCCGCCAGCCCGTCACTGAAAGCATGAAGAGCTACCGCCGCGAAAAAGCCGCATACGACGCCATGGGCAAAGAGCGCGGCAAAGCCGAAATACCCGAAATGCCGCTCAACAAGATGTTCCTTATCTCCGGTAACAACACCGGAACCGGCATCCTGCAAAATATCATCGACTCCGACGGCACCGGACTGATATGCGAAAGCGAGGCGGACACCATCTCCGCCGCCATCGGCTCGGAATACGGACACCTGAGCGACACCATGCGCAAGGCCTTCGACCACGACCGCCTCTCCTACAACCGACGCACCAACCAGGAATACCTCGAAGTGAAGAAGACCTACCTCTCCGTACTGCTTTCCGGCACTCCGGCACAAGTAAAACCGCTGATTCCCAGTTCCGAGAACGGACTATTCTCCCGCGAACTGTTCTACTACATGCCCGCCATACACCGCTGGCAGAGCCAGTTCGACAAAGACGACCACGACCTCGAGGAGACCTTCAGGGCCTTGGGCAGGGAGTGGAAAGAGAAGCGGGAGGAGATTGTTATGAACGGCATCTTCACCCTGCGCCTCACGGACGGACAGAAGGATGAATTCAACCGTATCTTCTCCTCCCTCTTCGTCCGCTCCGGACTTGCCAACGGCAACGAGATGTCCGGCAGCGTGGCGCGTCTCGCCATCAACATCTGCCGCATAATGGAGGTGGTGGCCATGCTTCGCGCACAAGAGCGGGGGGCAATCACTTCCTCTCCCTGCGTCTCGCCCGACCCCGGTACCGCCGCAGACAATATCAAGGACCGCATCGTCAGTCTGTGGGACCTCACCATCACTCCCGATGACTTCCATGCCGTGCTGGCACTAGCCGAAAGCCTTTACCGACACAGCACCCACATACTCTCCTTCCTGCCCAACAACGAAGTCGTCAGCCGCGGCAATGCCGACCGTGACGAGCTGATAGGCTGCATGGGCGAAGAGTTCACCCGCTCCTCCTATCTGCAGAAGGCAGAAGAGATGGGCATCAAGTTCGAGACTGCCACCAGCTGGCTGAAAAGGCTCTGCAAGAACGGACTGGTGGAGAAGACAGATGACAAGGGTGTCTATCGGAAACCGCAAGCATGACACCGGCCGCACCTCGCGCATACACACGTATGTGTGTGCGTGTGTGTGTAAGGAAGGCGGTGCACTTTTGCACCTTACACCCTTTAAACACCAAGGCACAGAGTAAACCTCTATACTGTGTTCGTAAACCTCCACTCTGTGTCCGCAAACCCTAGCTTCAGGGTTCGCCCAGCGCAGCCACTATCAGCCCCACCTGGGCGGGTGTGTAGCTGCGCGAGCGGGCGGATCCGCCTTGTAACAGAAGATTCTCACGCAGACCCGGATAGAGGTCAATCCACTGCCGCAGTTTACGGAAAGCGGCGTCGGGGCAAAGATGGGGACTATAGAGCAGGGCCAGTTCGGTACGCCCGTAGGTACGGATTACAAAAGAGTTCATGGTTCTTGTATCTTGATTTATTTCTTACAAATATAGCCATAAAACACGACATGTTCAAACCCTAGAAGGTAAATAACCGGAGATAACCGACCATAACCGACACCAACCTACGATAACCCGTAAATGCCTATGGGCACCCCCTTATCTTTGCATTGTTGAATTCAACCCGAGAACATCCGATTTTAATTTTTAACTTTTAAATTTCAATTGTTTATGATTCGTTACAAAAAGTATCAAATGACGGGCGAGAACAGCCCACTGAAAGGCCTCTGGTATGCGCGTCCCGTCATCGAAGAGACGTATGACACCGAACGTCTGGCAAAGCACATGGCAAACCATAACACCCCCTACTCTACCGGTGTCGTCAAGGGTGTCCTTACCGACATGATTTCGTGCATCAAGGAGCTTATCCTTGACGGCAAGAATGTGAAGCTGGACGACCTCGCCATCTTCTCCGTAGGCATTGTCAGCAGGAAAGGGGCGGCATCGGCTGCCGACTTCACGCTGGCGGACAATGTGAAGGGCCTGAAGCTCCGTGCCCGTGCCACGGGGGAGTTGAGCAACGCACAAATCAACCTGGAAGGCCAGATGAAGGAGGCAGCATTCTACAATCCCGACGGAGGCACCACCGAAGGCGGTGGCGGCAATCCCGGTGGCGGAGAATCCGGCGGAGGTTCGGACGGGGACCAGGGAGAGAATCCGCTGGGATGAAAATAATTACAAATTATTAATTACTAATCACTATGGGAGAAACGAAAAAATCAAAATCCGTGTGGGGCATTGTCCTCAAAGTAATCATCACTGTGGCAACCGCTATTGCGGGGGCCTTAGGTTTCAGTTCCTGCAAGTAGCGTATGCGTACCGTTACACTGTTTGTTGTTCATTGCTCGGCCACGCCTCAAGGCGTGAGCCTGGGCTTTGAAGATTGCCGGAGAGACCACGTCCGTCACCGCGGGTTCAAGGATATCGGGTATCATTTCTACGTCACCCGTGACGGCGAGATTCACCGCGGTCGCCCGTTGGAGAAAATCGGTGCACATAGCCTCCATCACAACCGCCACTCCATCGGCATCTGCTATGAAGGGGGACTGGATGCCGCAAGTTGTCCTACCGATACCCGCACGCTGGAACAGAAGGCTTCGTTGCTGGCACTGCTGCGAGAGTTGAAACGGGTCTTTCCACACGCACTGATTGTGGGGCACCATGATTTGAATCCGCAAAAGGATTGTCCGTGTTTCGATGCAGAAAAGGAGTATAGGGGGCTGTAGAAGGCTCCCTATTTTTCAGTTATACAATAACCTGATACTTCACTTCAGATTACAATCAATCAACTTATCAACCTCATTTATTAGGAATAATACTTGGGGATATAGATTATTCACTTCCTCTTTTGTAAACTCCCGGAAGTCATCATAATCACTTGCTTGTCGTTTATCATATATCTTGGAAAAAATGCGCCCACAATCAGAAGGCAACAAGTTTGTCTTTACAAAATGCAATCCGAAGGCTTGACGAACGCCCATGTGACTTTTCACTTCAATATTATTCAATATCAGCAATGCCGAAACTATATGAAAACAAGCATAATACATTCTATTGACAGTAGAATTCCACAACTCATTATCAATCAACACATCAACATCGTGTATCAAGTCATGCGCTTTTTGACGTCTGTAACAGACAATATCACGTTTTACATCTTCTTCCATTACAGTAGCACTCCGTCTTTCATTACATTATAGTAGAATAAGGTCTTTCTTTTGGCAGCTTCCCAAGCCCTGCTGGTCATTACCACCGGGCTGATAACAGTACCTGTCTCTATCTCCAAGTCATATATCGGAGCTGTAATCACATCTTCCTCTGTAGGAGACAATACATCTTTATCAACCAGAATCAGAATGTCAATGTCGCTATTCTGTTTGTTATCCCCCCGTGCTTCGGAGCCATAAAGAATAGTTTGAGAGTTGGGAGCAACACTCTTTATTAAATTTTTCAGACGACCTACCACTTCTTTACGATTCATAAAATGATGCTTTATAGGGTTATGCCACAACAAAGATAATAAAAAATCTCCCAAAAGCAACTTATCTCGCCTTAAAAAACAATCACACGTACTCCCACGGATACGGATTATCCATCACATTGCGAAATTCGGCAATCGCCTCCTGCTGTTCGACGGAAAGCGTGGCAGAATCCCAGGAATTGATAATGGCTTGTGCTTCGTCGGCCAGCGGTTGGTCGAACACCTCGCCGTAGCAGGCGGTGAGCAGACGCAGTTTCAGCAGCGACGGGGGAAGCGCGTCGAGGATGTCCCAGCAGAGGTCCAGCACCTGCTGCATGTGTTCCTGCTTCTCACCGTGGTCGATAAAAGAGGTGTTGTAACCCATCAGGAGCGCAAGGCAGATGTTGGCCGTTTCTTCCGGATTGGCACCTTTTGTGCACGAGGCATACAATGCCGTAGCCAGGCGATAGACTTCGCCATTACGACGTGACAAGTCGTCACTATACACCGGACTGCCGTCCGTACCTAAATACATCAGTTCGTGTGCGAGGCACTGGAGAGTGATCGCTTGTTCGGAAAGAGACATAGACTATTAAAGAATTAAGAATTAAAAATTAAAACGATTAAAGTCAGCTGATTACTTCGATAAGGTCGGGATGGATGGTGGCCATGGCCACAACGATAACACCCTGCACCTCGATGACAACACGACGGTCGCGTGCACCTTTCACTTTCAAGAAGATACCCTCCTGCCCTTCGAATTCACCGCCCGTGATACGCACCTTGGTGCCTTTCTTCAGATTCACCTCCTCGGGCTTGAAGTAGAGAAGATGGTCGCTGTAACTGCCGGCAACGGCAATGAAGCGTTTCATTTGCTCGTCGGGAACAATGATTTTGCTGCCGGTGCAACGGTCGTTGATGTATTGCAGATAGGTGACCAGAGACTTGACACGCTTCACCTCTGAAGGACGTGCATGGACAAAGACCAGATTGCGTATAACGGGAACTTGAACACGGATTTTCTTTCCCCGCTTGACAACAGTTTCGTATCTCATAGGGACGAAACAGCCTAATTTCTCCTTTTCGAGCAGGCGGATAGCATCCAGCTCTCTGCGGTAGGTGGCACGCATGGCATGCCAAATTTCGGTCTCTTTCTCCTGCTCCATTCTCCTGTTTTTCTTATGGAAGGATATTCTTCCGGGGCTTTGAATCCCTCGTATAAAACTGAAATTCAATCATTTACAAGTGAATACCATAAAATATAACGGATTTTAGTATTCCTTTTATTCCAAATTTGTTCTGGTACACTTATCTTACAGATAAGATACTATAAACGAATGAGTTATATGCACACAGGTGTTTTTTAAACGTTCGTTTAAAAAACGTCAATATTTAGGAAGTGATAAAAGAGGATTTTATCTAAAAAATGGCAAGAAGTAAAAAAGATGTGTACTTCATTCAACATATTAATTAACAGTGATTTATATGGCATGAAAGTATTTTTATAGAATATTTTTATTAAACATTTTGTGGGATTCAAAAATACACCTTATCTTTGCGAACATTAAACGAACGTTTAAAAAACACCTCTCTTCTCACATTCATACCACTATTAATCAATCAATTACTAAGCACAACAGATATTTTTCATCATTAGATACATATCACTACTTGCACCCTTTTTTCCGCACAAAAAACAGCTTTTATTATCCATAATAAAAGGGCTACACCTTTTCCTTCTCATGGTGTAGCCTTAAACACAAAAGGGTGTAGCTATCCAAGGCAAATGGTGTAGCCCTTCTTCAAAAAAGAGAGCCAAATAGGATAATAATAAAGAAAAATCAGTTAACTACTTTTCTTATAACTTTTTACCGCCCACAGATTGAAGACCAATGCAAAGACCAACACGGCTCCCAGTTGCGGAAGCAGTTCGGCAAATCCGCCGCCACGGAGATAGATGGTACGCATTACCTCTACAAAATAGCGCAGCGGATTGATACGCGTAATCCATTGCGCCCACTCAGGCATACTGTGGATAGGGGTGAAAAGACCACTCATCAGAATAAGGATAAGCATGAAGAACCACATGACAAACATGGCCTGCTGCAACGTGGTCGAATGATTGGATATGACCAGCCCGAACCCCGACACCACCGGTAGAAAAAACAGCGCCATGCCGTAGATAGTGAGGAAATGTCCCGCCGGCAGAATGCCGTAAAGTACCCATGCCAGAACGAAACAGATGGTCAGCACCACAAAACCTATCAGCCAGTAAGGTATCAGCTTGGCGGCAATGAAAGTGAACTTGCCGACGGGGGTGACATTTATCTGCTCGATGGTGCCCGCCTCCTTCTCGCCCACCACATTGAGGGCAGGGAGAAAACCGCAAATCAGCGTCAGCAGCATTACCATGAGGGCAGGAATCATGAAAAGCTTGTAGTTCAGCGTGGGGTTGTAAAGGTTCTGCGTAGTGATGTCCACCCGGGGAAGCGGCTTCCCGGCAAGCCCTTGCGAAGACGACTCCGAACCCAGTTCACGGGTATAGTCACTGATGATGGAAGACAAGTAGGATCCTCCCAGACTGCCCTTCGTGCCGTTCACGGCATTGGCCGCCACCAGCAGACGAGGCGCCTCTCCCTTCACCCAATCCTTTTCGAAATCACGGGGAATCTCCAGCACGACATCTGCCGAACCTGCTTCAATGGCCAGCAAAGCCTCATCGTATGTATCGGGAAGCGCTGTCAGGCAGAAATAAGTGGATGCACCGATTTTATCTACCAGACGGCGAGACAAGACGCTGTGGTCATTGTCCACTATATTCAGATTGATGTTCTTTATCTCCAGATTGGCGGCCCAGGGCATCAGTATCATAATCATGCACGGGAAAATGAAAATCAGCTTGGGCAGGAAGGAGTTGCGGAACAACTGCTTGAATTCCTTTTCAATGAGAAACTTTATCATAAGACGATATTTTAAAGATTTTAGACATAAGAACAAAAGAACAGATTTCCCGTATCCTTTTGTCCTTATGTTCTTCTGCCTGAATAATTAATATAAAATTCATATCCGCTCTTTACTCAAGCCGATGCTTGAATTTCTTGAAACTCACCGTTATCAGCAATACCGCCATCGTGGCAAGTATGCCGACCTCCATCAGCACAAGCGAAACATCCACTCCCTCAATCATCAGCTTACGCACCGCCTGGATATACCAGCGTGCAGGAAGCACAGCTGAAATGGCCTGCAAGATAACGGGCATACTCTCAATGGGGAATATCATGCCCGAAAGCAACATGGTGGGCATCATCAGCATCAGTCCGGACACCAGCATAGCGGCAACCTGCGTCCGGGTGACCGTGGAAATCAGCAGCCCCAGCGCCAGGGAGACAAAGATGAATAGCAGCGACACCACCACCAGCCAGAACAAGCTGCCCGCCACGGGAACATCGAGCACATAGACCGAAAGCAGAAGAATGGTGGTCAAGTTGACAAACGACAGCACAAAATAGGGCACCGCCTTTGCCAGAATGATGAAAAGCGGTTTGACGGGAGAAACCAGCAGGACCTCCATCGTCCCCGTCTCCTTCTCGCGCACAATGGAGATGGAGGTCATCATGGCGCAAATCAGCATCAGAATAAGTCCCATGACACCCGGCACGAAGTTGTAGGCACTCTTCATCTGCGGATTGTACAGCAGCTTGAGCTGGGGTACAATGGCAGCGGCATGCACTCCCGGCGGAAGCATCTCCTGCCCGGCAGAGGAGATGATGTTTGCGGCATAGCCTGCCTGCATAGTCGCCATATTGGGGTCTGTGGCGTCGGAGACAAGCTGCACGCGCGCCTCGCCGGTATAAAGCTTGTCCGAGAAACGCTCGCTGAAAACAAGCGCCATGTCAATCTCCCCTCTTCCGAAAGAAGCCTCCATATCGGCGGGAGAATGCAGGCGGCAGATGACGGTGAAGTATTCGCTTGCATCCATGCGGTCGATGATACGGCGGGTAACTACGTCATTCGACGGGTCGAGCACCGCCACACGCACGTTCTTCACCTCGGTGGTGATGGCAAAACCGAAAAGGATTATCTGCACGATGGGCATGCCCAGCAGAATCAGCATCGTGCGCCGGTCGCGGAAGATATGGAAGAACTCTTTTCGGATGAAAGATATGAATTGTTTCATTGTCTATATTTATATTTAGGCTCGGATAATGCGGATTTCACGGATTTTCAGTCGGCGGTTCGCACGGCTTGACGAGCCAGTTGTTGGAATACATCGTCCATCGTAGTGGCATTGAACTGCCGTTTCAGCTCCCCGGGAGTGTCGAGTGCACGGATGACGCCGTCTACCATGATGGAGATGCGGTCGCAATACTCTGCCTCGTCCATAAAGTGGGTGGTGACAAAGACGGTGATGCCCTCGTCGGCAGCCTGGTAAATCAGCTCCCAGAACTGGCGGCGCGTGGCAGGGTCCACCCCACCCGTAGGCTCATCCAGAAAGACAATCTTGGGACGGTGGAAGATGGAGACGGAGAAGGCCAGCTTCTGCTTCCAGCCCAGCGGAAGGCTTTTCACCAGTGTATCCCGTTCCTTTTCCAGCCCGAGGTGGAGGAGCAGCTCATCCGTCTTGGGGGCAATCTCCGCTTCGGGGATGCCGTAGATACCGGCAAAGAGGCGGATATTCTCCCACACCTTGAGGTCTTCGTAAAGGGAAAATTTCTGGCTCATGTAGCCGATGTTCTTCTTCACTTCTTCGGGTTGGGAAGCCACATCGAAACCTGCCACACATGCCTTGCCGCCGGTGGGGCGGCTAAGTCCCGTAAGCATGCGCATGGCGGTGGTCTTGCCTGCCCCGTTGGCTCCCAGGAAACCGAAAATCTCGCCCCGATGGACTTGGAAGGAGATGTGGTCTACAGCGGTGAAATTACCGAACCGCTTGGTCAACCCTTCCACTTCAATCACCTTGTTTTCGTGGTTTTCCACCCGTTCGTGCTGCAAGCCCGGAGGGCAGAGGATGCCCGCAAAGCGTGTCAGGATACGGTCGGGGGTATCGATGCCTTTTATCTCTCCTTCGTTGATGAAGGCGATGCGGTCGCATTGGCGCGCTTCGTCGATGATGGGGGTGGAAGCAATGATGGTGATACCCTGCTCCTTCAGTCGGCGAAGCATTCCCCAGAATTCCTTGCGGGACACGGGGTCGACGCCCGTAGTGGGTTCGTCCAGAAAGAGGACATCCGGTTTATGGATAAGGGCACAGCTAAGGGCGAGTTTCTGCTTCATGCCGCCGGACAACGCTCCGGCGCGGCGCTTGCGGAAAGGTTCTATCTGCCGGTAAATGTCGCGCACCAAATCATAATTCTCCTCGATGGTGGTGTGGAAGACGGTGGCGAAGAAATTGAGATTCTCCTCCACCGTCAAGTCCGGATAGAGGGAGAAGCGTCCGGGCATATACCCCACCCGCCTGCGGATGGCTTTGTAGTCCTTCACCACATCCAGACCGCAGACCGAAGCCGAGCCTCCGTCGGCAAGCAGCAAAGTGGTGAGGATGCGGAAAAGCGATGTCTTGCCCGCACCGTCCGGCCCGATGATGCCGAAAAGCTCACCGGGAGCCACTGACAGAGAGACACCCCGCAGGGCTTCCACGCTGCCGTAACGTTTGGAGATATTAGTTAAAGTTACAGCCTCCATACATTCCTATTTTCAGCATCCCGTCATTCTTCACGGCAATCTTTACGGCATAGACCAGATTGGCACGCTCGTCTTTCGTCAGGATAGTTTTTGGAGTGAATTCGGACGTATCGGAAATCCAGGTAACGATGCCGGGGTATTCTTTCCGCACTTCCTTTCCATAATCCGCATAAACCTTCACTTGCTGTCCCAGCTTGATTTCGGCAAGCTGCTCGGAGGTGATGTAGGCACGGAGGTAAATCTGCTCCATATCCGCCACTTTGAAAAGAGGGGTGCCGGGAGCAGCCAGTTCTCCGGCTTCGGCATATTGGGCAAGGACGGTTCCCGTCAGCGGAGAGGTGATGTGGCATTTGCGCAGCTGGTCTTCTATCTGCGCCACCTGGATGCCGACAGAGGAGCTTTGCCACGTCAGGCTGCGGTCACTGTTGCGCAGGGTGGAGTTCTGTGCGTCGAGCTGCTTGCGGAGGACTTCGAGAAGGGACTCGGCATCATCGAGCTGCTTCTGGTTGGCGGCACCCACACGGAGCAGGTTGGACACGCGGTCGCGCTCGCGCCGTGCCTGCACAATCTGTTCCTGAGTGGCGGCTACTTGCTTCAGGATATCGGGCCGCTGGCCTTCCACGGACTTGACACTGGCCTCCAACTGGAGTTTCTTCAGATAGAGTTGGACGGTATCTATAATGCCTACCTCCTGCCCGTCTTTCAGTGTCGTGCCTTCCTCGATGTCGAAACTCAGCAGTTTTCCAGACGCCTCGGCAGAAACGATGACTTCGGTAGCCTCGAACGTTCCCGTCGCATCATATTTCGGAGTACCGCCGGTACAGGCGGCAAGGAGAAATAAAAAAGGAAATAATTTCAATGATTTCATACTATTTCAAGTTATAAATTACGGATTATAGTCATTAATTGTTCAGCGTATATTTCAGCTGCCAGATGTTCATCAGCAACTGCACCTCATGCAATGCCTTGGTCTGTCGTGCCATACTTTCATTGGTAATCTCCCGCAGCATATCGGTCACGGTCATTGTCCCGTTCTGCACCTTGGCCTCGGCTGCACGGCGGATATTCCCACGCAGACGGATAATCTCGTCATCATCCGCCATCTGGCGGCGCATGGATACAATGCCCGCATCCTGCTGCGTAGCCTGCAGGCGAATGTTGAAAAGGAACACATCCCGGCCGGTCTCTATCTGTTGGCGGGTATTGTCTATCCTGCGGCGGTCGTTCTTCAACGTATACAGACTGCCGAAATTCCAGGACATGCGCACCCCCGCCATGTAATAGGCGTTGAATTCATCTTTCAGCATATTCAATCCCGGATTGCCGTATGCCCCTTGTACAAAAAGGCCGAAACGCGGCATCAACCGGGTGTTCAAGGCTGCCTCCTGCTGGCGGAGTTGCTCTCCCTGCGCATCGTACCAACGAAGTTCGGGACGGTTGTTCATCTGCCGGTCTATGTTTTCTTCGGCAGCCGGTTTCAATAAAACCGTTTCGGAAGAGAGATCCTTGCCCGTAAAGGCAGCAAGCATGCTGAGGTATGCACGGCGGGTGGTCTCCAATTCCACACGGTGCTGCCTGGTGTTCAGTTGCTCTACGCTGACTGCATCCAGGTCGCTCGGGGTGGCGATGCCATTGGCTATATAGTCGGCTACCTGCTTGTGGGTTCTTCCTAAATCTTCTTGCAAGAGGTTGTTCTGTTTCAGCTGTTCGTCCAACAGCAGGATGCCGAAAAAGAGCTGGTTCACCCGGTCAGTCAAGGCATACATGTCTACATGCTGTTTTTCCAGTTCCACTTCCGAGGCGGCACACGTCAATCGTTTTCTGGAACGTATATCCCCACCATCCCAGAGGGTCTGCTGCACTTCGAGCATCACCTGGTACTGGTCTTTCGAAGCAGTCTTGATGTCGAGATTAGGGATTTCGACCGGTAGCCGGGTGATGTCACTCTGGTACGTGGCCTTGCCGGATAGGGAAAACTGGGGCAAGTAACCTTTTCCGGCATTGGAGAGGTCGTACCCGCGTGCCTTTTCTATCAGTCCGTATTGCCTGACCAACGGATAATTGTCTTGCGCTCGTCGCTGGCACTCCTCCAACGTGAGCTGGGCATGTGCCAGCATGGCGGCAAGAGAAAGGGTAAAAAAGAAAACGGTTCGTTTCATATCCATTCTGTTTCTTGTTTATTCTACATGGTTTTGTTCTATACACATGCAAAGATAAAGGCATAACCCTATAACCTTACAATCCATTTGTGCGCAAAGATGTTCTAATAGTACGACATTTCGTAGAAAAAGACAAATAATAGGAACACTTTATTATCTTTGCGGTGGAAATATACATTATTCATAAAGGGAAAGATATGGAAAAGAACAAACCGATAAGCGTCGCATTCGAGGACATCCGCAACAATCCGGATTTTATAGAACATTCCGAATACAGATTTATAAACGACGATTTGGGAATGGTCATCAGTTTTCAAGCAATGGGATTCAGGCTATTCCGCACCCAGCAACCTTATCGTGCCAAAGAAGGAAGGATTGTACGCATCATGCAAGGTAAGGGCCGAATCTCCATCAATCTTATCGAATATGAAGCTACAGCCCACGATATTATTATCATCCCTGACAATTCGCTGATAGAAATATCGGAAGTCAGTCCCGACTACGAATTCCAAGTCATCATGCCCACTGCCAATTTTCTGCCCGTACTACAGAATTCCATTCTTTCGGAAGCTTATACACGAAACGGAATCCGCCTTTCATGCAACAACGAGGAATGGGCACACATCAGCAGCTTCTTCTCTTTATTGTGGAATATACTACATTGTTTGCCCTACCGCCGCGGAGCTGTACAGCACTTGATTGTCTCACTTCTCTATAACCTTAAGTATATCCACGAGCACACATGCAAGTCAACTCCGTCACGCCTTTCACGCCAGGAAGAGCTATTCCGCCGCTTCATCGCTTTGGTGAACCAACACAGCAAGCACGAACGCAGCGTCAACTTCTATGCCGACAAACTATGCCTGACACCGCACTATCTGAGCTCGGTGATACGTGAAACAAGCGGACAAACCGTGATGCAATGGATTAATCAAGCAGTTATCCTCGAAGCCAAAGTATTGCTGAAACACAGTAATCTACTGGTGTTTCAAATATCAGACGAACTGAACTTTCCCAATCCGTCGTTCTTCTCGAAGTTCTTCAAACGTATGACGGGGATGACACCGGCGGAATACCAGAAACAAACCTGACCTCAAAACAGCTGTCCTATACGGGAGCCTGACGGTCCGTCGCAAGAGTCCGCTTCCAATGCCAGCATCCCTTGTTTGGCTGCCAGTCCACCGGCATAGCCTATCAGCGTATGGTTGCTGCCCACCACACGATGGCAGGGGATGAGTATGGAGAGGGCATTTGCCCCATTGGCAGCCGCCACCGCGCGTACGGCTTTCGGATTGCCCAGCTTTCGTGAAAGCTCGCCGTAGGACACTGTTTTTCCGTAAGGGATGTTCTGCAACTCCTGCCACACCGTCCGCTGGAATTCTGTTCCGACTGCAAGCAGTGGAACATCGAATATGGTCCGCTTACAGGCAAAATACTCATCCAACTGAATGATTGCCCTTGCAATCACTTCCGAAGTGCCTTCCTCATAATCGGCATGCAGCGCCTGCCGTATACGCTTATCAACGGGTACTCTACGTTTCTCGTTCAGCATCCAGTCGCATAGGCAGAGTTTATCGCCGAAAGAGCCGAGGAGCAACTCGCCATAAGGAGATTGATAGTATTGGGTCAAAATTGTTTCCATCGAACTTAGTTTTCAGCAAAGATAGCAAATTAAATCATCATTTGTACTCCGCCCACGACTTGATAGCCAAATCATCCGGCGTCATCGTGCAGAATGCATTGATGAACGCACTTGCCAGACGGGCATTCGTTATCAACGGAATATTGAGGTCGATGGCGGCACGGCGTATCTTGTAGCCGTTATCCAACTCGCCTGCGGTGAGGTTCTTCGGAATATTGACCACCATGTCTATCTCCTTGCGGTGCAGCATGTCGAGTGCCTGCGGCTGGCGTTCGGGTTCGCTGGGCCAGTAGACGCGCGTATTCTCCACACCGTTCTCCGTAAGGAAGTTGCTGGAACCACCCGTGGCAAATATCTTATACCCCTTCTTCTGAAGCATACGCGCGGCAGAAAGCATGTCCACTTTCTGCTTCGGAGTACCGGTAGAAAGCAGGATATTTTTCTCTGGAATACGATATCCCACGGAGAGCATCGCCTTGAGAATGGCGCAGGAAGTATCGCTGCCGATGCAACCCACCTCGCCCGTGCTTGCCATATCCACACCCAGTACCGGGTCGGCCTTCTGCAGACGGTTGAAGGAGAACTGGCTCGCCTTGATGCCTACGTAATCCAAATCGAACAGATTCTTGTCCGGCTTCTGTACCGGAATGCCGAGCATCACCTTCGTGGCAAGTTCAATAAGGTTTATCTTCAGCACCTTGCTGACAAACGGGAACGAACGGCTGGCACGGAGGTTGCACTCAATCACCTTGATGTCGTTCTCGCGTGCCAGATACTGGATATTGAACGGACCGGAGATGTTCAGCTCACGGGCAATCTCGCGGCTGATGCGCTTGATGCGGCGCACCGTCTCCACATACAACTTTTGTGGCGGGAACTGGATAGTGGCGTCACCGGAATGCACTCCGGCAAACTCGATATGCTCACTGATGGCGTACGCGATAATCTCTCCATCTTGCGCCACAGCATCCATCTCCACCTCCTTGGCATGCTCGATGAACTGGCTCACCACTACGGGATGTTTCTTGCTGACATTCGCCGCCAGCTTCAGGAAGCGTTCCAGCTCCTCCCGGTTGGAACAGACGTTCATCGCAGCGCCGGACAATACGTAGGAAGGACGGACCAATACCGGGAAGCCCACCTTATCCACAAAGGCGTTGATGTCCTCCAGGGAGGTCAGCGCCCGCCATTCGGGTTGGTCTACACCAATGCGGTCGAGCATGGCGGAGAACTTGTCACGGTCTTCGGCATTGTCGATGCTCCTGGCGCTTGTGCCGAGAATAGGTACCTTCTGCGCATCGAGGCGCAGGGCAAGGTTATTCGGTATCTGCCCACCGGTAGAGACAATCACCCCGTGGGGATTCTCCAGTTCGAGAATATCCATCACGCGCTCGAAGGTGAGCTCGTCGAAGTAAAGACGGTCGCACATGTCATAGTCCGTAGACACGGTTTCGGGGTTGTAGTTTATCATGACACTGCGGTAGCCTTCCTGGCGAATGGTGTTCAGGGCCTGCACGCCGCACCAGTCGAACTCTACGGAAGAACCGATGCGGTAGGCGCCGGAGCCCAATACGACGATGGACTTGTGGTCGCCGAGGTAACGGACATCATTTGCCGTGCCACTATACGTTAGGTAGAGATAGTTGGTCTGTGCGGGATATTCGGCGGCAAGGGTATCTATCTGCTTCACTACGGGCAGAATGCCTGCACTCTTGCGGAAATTGCGGACGGCAAGGATGGCTTCTTCGCCGTCCATTGCTTGTTCCAAGCCGAGGGCACGGGCTATCTGGAAATCAGAGAAGCCTTGTACTTTGGCTTTACGCAATAAGTCCACGGGAATCATTGGCAACTCTCCATCAGCCATAAAAGAGTGCAGTTCCCTGCTGGTATCCATGATGTTCATCAACTTCTCCAGGAACCAACGGTCTATCTTGGTCAATTCGTGCACCTGGTCCACCGTATACCCGGCACGGAAGGCTTTGGAGATGACAAAGATACGTTTGTCGGTAGGTTCGCGCAGAGCCTTGTCCAAATCGGCAATCACCAGTTCCTTGTTCTCTACGAAGCCGTGCATGCCCTGGCCTATCATGCGAAGCCCCTTCTGGATGGCTTCCTCGAAAGTACGGCCGATAGCCATCACCTCGCCTACCGACTTCATGCTCGAACCCAGCTCTTTGTCCACCCCGTGGAACTTGCCCAAATCCCAACGCGGTATCTTGCAGACCACATAGTCCAGGGCGGGTTCGAAGAAAGCGCTTGTAGTCTTTGTCACAGAGTTGTTCAAGTCGAACAAGCCATAGCCCAAGCCGAGTTTTGCCGCTACAAACGCCAACGGATAACCCGTTGCTTTAGAGGCAAGTGCAGACGAACGGCTCAAGCGTGCATTTACCTCGATTACCCGGTAGTCCTCGCTCATCGGGTCGTAGGCATACTGCACGTTACACTCTCCCACAATGCCGATGTGACGGATAATGCGGATAGCGAGTTCACGCAATTTATGATAGTCCGTATTGCTCAACGTCTGTGACGGGGCAATAACGATGGACTCACCCGTATGGATGCCCAGGGGGTCGAAGTTCTCCATGTTGCAGACCGTGATGCAGTTGTCGAAGCGGTCGCGCACCACCTCGTATTCCACTTCCTTCCATCCCTTCAGCGATTTTTCCACCAACACCTGCGGGGAGAAGGAGAAGGCTTTCTCCACCAGCACATTCAGCTCTTCTTCATTGTCGCAGAAGCCCGAACCCAGTCCGCCAAGCGCGTATGCGGCACGGACAATGACCGGATATCCCAGTTCCCGGGCTGCGCGACGGGCATCTGCCGCATTCTCCACAGCTTCGCTCTTGATGGTCTTTACATCAATCTCATTCAGTTTCTGCACAAAGATTTCACGGTCCTCCGTGTCAATGATGGCCTGCACGGGAGTGCCGAGAACCGTCACACCGTACTTCTCGAAAATCTTGTCTTTATAGAGGGAAACACCGCAGTTCAGTGCCGTCTGCCCACCAAAAGCAAGCATGATGCCGTCCGGGCGCTCCTTCTCTATCACCTTCTCCACGAAATAGGGCGTGACGGGCAGGAAGTAAATCTGGTCGGCAACTCCTTCCGAGGTCTGTACCGTGGCAATGTTCGGATTGATGAGAACCGTGCAGATACCTTCCTCCTTCAATGCCTTGAGCGCCTGCGAACCGGAGTAGTCAAATTCTCCTGCCTCACCGATTTTCAGTGCGCCGGAACCGAGCAGCAGGACTTTCTTTATATTGTTTTCTTTCATTTGTCTTTCTATTTATGATAATTTCAGACAGAAGAACAAAAGAACATATTTCGATAAGCAATATTTCAAAATCATTCTTTCAAGACAAGAATATAAAAGAATATGTTCTTTTGTTCTTCTGTCTGAAATCTAAATTACCATTTATCAATTTCCTTAGAGCAACTTCACGAACTCGTCAAAAAGGAACTCCGTATCCGTCGGCCCGCTGGCAGCTTCGGGATGGAACTGTGCGGAGAACCAGGGATTGCGCTTATGCCGGATGCCCTCATTGGAGCCATCGTTCATATTGATGAAAAGCGGTTCCCAGTCTTCTGCCAGCGTGTTGTTGTCCACGGCATACCCATGATTCTGTGAGGTGATGAAGCAACGTTCCGTACCCACCATGCGCACCGGCTGGTTATGGCTGCGGTGACCGTATTTCAATTTGTATATCTTGGCCCCCCCAGCCTTGGAAAGCAGCTGGTTTCCCATACATATGCCGAAGATGGGCAGTTTCTCGTTCTGCATTGCCTTGCGGATATTCTGTACGGCGGCATCGCAGGTATCAGGGTCGCCGGGACCGTTGGAGATGAACAGCCCGTCGAACTCCATCCCAGTATAATCATAGTCCCAGGGAACGCGAATCACTTCCACGTCACGTTTCAGCAGGCAGCGGATGATGTTATGCTTGACGCCGCAATCCACAAGGAGCACTTTCTTCTTACCGGTTCCTTCGTTGTAACGGATAACCTCCTTGCAGCTAACTTTATCCACATAATTCACATCGGCATAAGAGGCCTCAGGCATTTCATCCGATTCATCATCAAAGGCGATACGTCCCATCATCACCCCATGCTCGCGAAGCACCTTTGTCAGTTCGCGGGTATCGATGCCCGTGATGCCCGGAATCTGTTCGCGTTTCAGCCAGTCACCGAGGCTTTCCACCGCATTCCAATGGCTATAATTTTCGCTATAATCGCTTACAATAATGGCTTCGGCATGGATATGCTCGCTCTCCATAAAAGTGGCAAGCCCATTCGGTTCGAGAGTAAAAGGCGGCACACCGTAATTGCCCACCAACGGATAGGTGAGCGTCATCAGCTGTCCGGCATACGAAGGGTCGGTCAGGCTTTCGGGATAACCCGTCATGGCTGTGTTGAAGACCACCTCTCCCGCTACCGGTTTTTCAAAGCCGAACGACTTGCCGTGGAAGCGGCTCCCGTCGTCGAGGATTAGAGTTACATTTCTCATTGATTCAATTAAAATTGATAAACTTGTTCTATATAATCAATAAATGCCTTGTTCAGCATCTTCACACCGCCCGGCGTAGGATAATCGCCGCTGAAGTACCAGTCACCCGGATGCTTGGGGCAGGCCTCATGCAGCCCTTCGAGAGGCTGGTAGACAATCTGCACTTTGGCTTTCGTCCCTTTGGGAGTGAGCAGTTCCACCATCTTGGCAGAGATTTCCTCGTCGGTAAAGGGAGCGTATATCTCCTTCACGTAATTCACCATCTGCTCTTTGGGCAGGCCTACCTGCTCTTTGGACTTGCGGTAGGCGGCGGCAATCACATCGCGCATCTCGCGCTCCTTCAGCAGTTCCACAGCAGCCTTGAAGGCGATGAATTCGCTCATCTTAGCCATATCGATGCCGTAGTAGTCGGGATAGCGTACCTGCGGTGAAGAGCTTACAATGACTATCTTCTTTGGCTCCAGACGGTCAAGGATGCCGATGATGCTCTGCTTCAGGGTGGTTCCACGCACTATCGAGTCGTCGATGATGACCAGATTATCCACTCCCGGGACAAGGCTTCCGTAAGTGATGTCGTACACATGGGCGGCAAGGTCGTTCCGGCTGTTTCCTTCGGCAATGAAGGTACGCAGCTTGATGTCCTTGATGGCCACTTTCTCGCTCCGTATGCGCCGCGACAAGATATGCTCCAGCTCGTCGTGGCTGGGACTATGCCCCAGGGCGGCAATCTGCTGTACCTTCTCCTCGTTGAGGTAGTCGTCCAATCCTTGCAGCATTCCGTAAAAAGCAACTTCCGCCGTATTGGGGATGAAGGAAAAGACGGTATGGTCCACATCGTTGTCGATGGCTTTCAATATGTTGGGCACGAGTTTCTCACCCAGCAGTTTACGTTCCCGGTAAATGTCCACATCACTGCCCCGGCTAAAATAGATGCGCTCGAAGGAACAAGGCTTCACCTCGCGCGGCTTGTTGATTTGCACGGTGCGCACCTTGCCGGCCTTGTTGATAAACATGGCTTGTCCGGGTTGCAGCTCCTTGATGGATTCGACAGGAACATTAAGGGCTGTCTGTATCACGGGACGTTCGCTGGCAAGCACCGCTATCTCGTCGTCCTGATACCAGAAGGCTGTACGGATGCCCCATGGGTCGCGTACGGCAAAAGTCTCTCCGCTGCCGGTAAGTCCGCACATCACGTATCCCCCGTCCCACTCCTTGCTCGAAGTGCGCAGCACGTTGGCAAGGTCGATGTGGTTTTCTATATAACGGGTGATGTCCATGCCTGCCAGCCCTTCCGCTTCGGCAAGGTTGAAGAGGCGCTCCACTTCGCGGTCGAGGCGATGTCCCAACTGCTCCAGCATGATGTAGGTATCGGCATATTTGCGCGGATGCTGGCCAATGGCGGTAATGCGTGCGAAGATTTCATCCACATTCGTCATGTTGAAGTTGCCGCAGAGGGCAAGATTCTTGGCACGCCAGTTGTTTCTCCGGAGGAACGGGTGCACGTACGAGATGCCGGACTTTCCGGTAGTGGAGTAACGCAGGTGTCCCATATAGACCTCCCCTGCAAAGGGCAGCACACGCTTGGCATAGTCCGCATCGTGCAGCTGTTCCTTGGTCAAGTCCTTGAAGTGACCCTGCACCGTACCGAAAATTTCGGTAATGGCGCCCGAGCCGAGAGCACGCTCACGGAACATATATTCCTCGCCGGGACTGGCTTCCAGTTTCACGCAGGCCAGTCCGGCACCTTCCTGCCCACGGTTGTGTTGTTTCTCCATCAGGAGATAGAGCTTGTTGAGTCCGTACATCCATGTTCCGTACTTCTCTTCATAGTACTCCAGCGGTTTCAGCAGGCGTATCATGGCGACGCCGCATTCATGCTTCAGTTGTTCCATCTATTTATTTACAATTTACCATTTACAATGTACAATTTTAAGTGTACAATTTTCTTTTCCTTATTATAGCATACAATTACCATTTACATTTACCCCTCCCAAGCGCAGCCCCATTGTACATTGTAAATGGTAAATTGTACATGTCCTCATTCTACAGTCACCGACTTCGCAAGATTCCTCGGCTGGTCCACATCCATTCCCTTGCACACGGCAATGTGATAGGCAAGTAATTGCAGAGGTACCGTAGTTATTAACGGATCAAGGCACTCCATTGTTTCGGGAAGCTCGATGCAAGTGTCGGCTATTTTACTGATGACCGTATCTCCCTTTGTCACAATGGCGATAACCCTGCCTTTACGCGCCTTTATTTCCTGGATATTGCTCAGCACCTTTTCATAAAGCCCATTCCGGGTGGCAATGACCACTACCGGCATTTCGGCATCCACCAGGGCAATGGGGCCGTGCTTCATTTCGGCGGCAGGATAGCCCTCGGCATGGATATACGAAATCTCCTTCAACTTCAAGGCGCCTTCCAAGGCTACGGGATAACTGTATCCGCGTCCCAGATAGATAAAGTTGTGTGCATAGGTGAATATCTTGGAAAGTTCCGCTATACGGTCGTTCAGTTTCAAGACCTCCTTCATCTTGTCGGGGATATGTCCCAATTCCTTGACAATTGCCAGGTATTGCCCTTCGTCCATCGTCTTTTTCTCTTTGGCAAGTGTCAGGGCCAGCATGGTAAGCACCGTTACCTGCCCGGTGAAGGCTTTGGTGGATGCCACCCCTATTTCCGGTCCCACGTGGATATAGGAACCCGTGTGCGTGGCACGGGGAATGCTGGAACCGACGGCATTGCAGATGCCGTATATAAATGCCCCACGGTTTCTGGCAAGCTCCACGGCAGCCAGCGTATCGGCCGTTTCACCGCTTTGCGAGATGGCAATCACCACATCGTTGCTGTCAATCACCGGGTCGCGGTAACGGAACTCACTGGCATACTCCACTTCTACCGGAATACGGCAGAAGCTTTCAATCAAATGCTTGCCGATGAGGGCAGCATGCCATGACGTACCGCATGCCACGATGACGAAGCGTTTGGCCGCCAGCAGACGTTTCTTATAATCAATCACAGCAGAAAGAACCACGTTCGTACCCTCCACATTGATGCGTCCGCGCATGCAGTCGTGAATGCAGCCGGGCTGTTCGAAGATTTCCTTCAGCATGAAGTGCGGATAACCGCCCTTCTCCAGCTGGCCGAGATTGAGCGCTACCGTCTTTACCTCGTGCGGACATTCCACATTCTTCAGGTTAACAACCTTCAGCTTCTCTCCCCGGCGGATGAGGGCAATCTCTTCATCTTCCAGATACACCACCTTGTCCGTGTATTCCACAATCGGCGTGGCATCCGAAGCCAGGAAAAACTCTCCTTCACCGATGCCCACCACCAGCGGACTGCTCTTGCGTGCAGCGATTATCCCATCCGGATTGTCCTTGTCGAGCACCGCAATGGCATACGCCCCAATCACTTCCTGCAAGGCAAGTTGCACCGCCGTCAGCAGGTCAATATGGTTTGTCACCTGAATGTATTCAATGAGCTGTACCAGCACCTCGGTATCAGTGCTGCTTTTAAATACATAACCTTTGGCTTGAAGTTTTTCTTTAAGGACGGCGTAGTTTTCAATAATGCCGTTATGGATGAGGGCGAGGCGTTCGGAAGAGGAATAATGGGGATGGGCATTGACGGAACAAGGTTCTCCATGAGTGGCCCAACGTGTATGTGCAATACCAATGCTACCGGAAATATCTTTTTGAGCAACGAAAGTTTCAAGTTCCGAAACCTTACCTTTCGCTTTGTACACGTTCAACTGTCGGTTATCACTGATTAATGCTACCCCCGCACTATCATATCCACGGTACTCCAACCGCTTCAGACCCTTGATAAGAATGGGGTAGGCTTTCCTTTGACCTATATAGCCTACTATTCCACACATAATGTATCAGTATTTGATTTTGCGTTGCAAATATACATATTCTTAAGAACATAAAGTTAATCTTTCCACTATTTATTTATCAAAAGAATAGAAAAAAGTTGTTTTTACATCAAAAAGTTAAAGAAAGTATTATTTTAAAAGCAAAAGGCTTAATTTATAAATCCAAATCAAACCGTCTGATTTTGATTTAGGATTAAAAGAAAACAGAGGGTGTTTTCTATCAATTCATAACTTCATCTTCTATCGCAGGAATTTTGCAAGAAAGAAGGCAGGAATACATATTAGCATTTTGCAATTAATACCATATATTTGCCGAACATTTTGAAACCACAAACAATATTATACAGCAATAAAGAAAGCTTATAATCATGAAACAAGAACTTTTTAACAACAAAACAAAAGCAGAGGATTACCAGCGACAGCCCAAACAGTTGGGCTTGTATGAGGCATCCCATGAGCACGATGCCTGCGGAGTAGGCATGCTGGTCAATATCCAGGGAGGAAAATCACATGAACTGGTAGAATCGGCATTGAAGGTACTGGAAAACATGCGCCACCGTGGAGCGGAAGGGGCGGACAACAAAACCGGAGACGGTGCCGGCATCATGCTGCAGATACCGCACGAATTCATTCTGTTGCAGGGCATTCCCGTTCCCGAGAAAGGAAAATACGGCACCGGCCTGCTTTTCCTTCCCAAAGACGGAAAAGACCAGGCTGTCATCTTGAGCGTCATTATCGAAGAGATTGAAAAGGAGGGATTGACCCTGATGCATCTGCGCAACGTGCCCACTTGCCCCGAAATATTGGGAGAAGCGGCTCTTGCCAACGAACCGGACATCAAGCAAATTTTCATCACCGGATTTACGGAAAACGAAACCGCCGACCGCAAACTCTATATAATAAGGAAAAGGATAGAGAACAGAATACGCAAGTCGGACATCCCCACCCGCGAGGATTTCTACATCGTCTCGCTCTCTACGAAGAACATCGTCTACAAGGGGATGCTCTCTTCCTTGCAGTTGCGCAACTACTTCCCCGACCTCACCAACAGCTACTTCACCAGCGGGCTGGCATTGGTGCACTCCCGTTTCAGCACCAACACTTTCCCCACCTGGGGACTGGCACAGCCTTTCCGCCTGCTGGCACACAACGGCGAAATCAATACCATCCGCGGCAACCGCGGCTGGATGGAAGCCCGTGAGAGTGTACTCTCCTCTCCCGCCCTGGGAGACATCCGGGAGATACGCCCCATCGTGCAACCGGGCATGAGCGACAGTGCCTCGCTGGACAATGTACTCGAGTTTCTCCTCATGTCAGGCCTGAGCCTGCCCCATGCCATGGCCATGCTTGTGCCGGAATCTTTCAACGAAAAGAATCCCATCAGCGAAGATTTGAAAGCTTTCTATGAATACCACTCCATCTTGATGGAGCCGTGGGACGGACCGGCGGCACTGCTTTTCAGCGACGGGCGCTATGCAGGCGGCATGCTCGACAGAAACGGACTGCGCCCTGCACGCTACCTGATTACGCAGGGCGGCATGATGGTAGTGGCCAGCGAAGTCGGCGTGATGGATTTCGAGCCGGGAGACATCAAGGAAAAAGGACGCCTGCAACCGGGCAAGATACTGCTTATAGACACCGAGAAAGGCGAAATATATTATGACGGCGAACTGAAGAAACAACTTGCCGAAGCCAAACCATACCGCACTTGGCTGGCCGGCAACCGCATCGAGCTGGACGAACTGAAAAGCGGCCGCAAAGTCTCCCATAGCGTGGAGAACTACGACAGCATGCTGCGCATCTTCGGCTACTCCAAAGAAGACGTGGAACGGCTGATTGTCCCGATGTGTACCACCGGTGCCGAACCCATCAACTCCATGGGCAATGACACCCCGCTGGCAGTACTCTCGGACAAGCCGCAACTACTGTACAACTATTTCCGCCAGCAGTTTGCCCAAGTCACCAACCCTCCTATCGACCCGATACGCGAAGAACTGGTAATGTCGCTGACCGAATACATCGGAGCCGTAGGCATGAACATACTGACACCCAGCGAAAACCATTGCAAGATGGTGAGGTTGAACCATCCCATCCTGAACAACGCCCAGCTGGATATTCTCTGCAACATCCGGTACAAAGGCTTCAAGACCGTGAAACTGCCCCTGCTCTTCGAAGTGGCAAAAGGGTGCCAGGGATTGCAGGAAGCATTGGCAACCCTCTGCAAGCAGGCGGAAGAATCCGTCAACGAAGGAGTGAACTACATTGTGCTTTCCGACCGCGACGTAGACGCCGCCCATGCCGCCATTCCGTCACTGCTTGCCGTGTCGGCGGTACACCACCATCTTATCTCCGTGGGCAAACGGGTGCAGACGGCACTGATTGTAGAAAGCGGCGAAATCCGCGAAGTGATGCACGCCGCACTGCTGCTGGGCTTCGGAGCCAGCGCACTGAATCCGTATATGGCTTTTGCCGTCATCGACAAACTGGTGAACGAAAAGGAAATACAGCTCGACTACGCCACTGCCGAAAAGAAATATATCAAGTCCGTCTGCAAAGGCTTGTTCAAGATTATGAGCAAGATGGGCATCAGCACCATCCGTTCTTACCGGGGCGCGAAAATTTTCGAGGCCGTAGGACTGAGCGAGGAGTTGAGCAATGCCTACTTTGGCGGACTGAGTTCACGCATCGGAGGCATACGCCTGGATGAAGTGGCACGCGACGCCATCGCCTTCCACAAGGAAGGGATGGAGGTTCTTAAAAAGAAGGGGGAAGCGGAGCTATTGCCGAACCGCGGACTGTATGCCTTCCGCAAGGATGGTGAGAAGCACGCCTGGAACCCGGAAACCATCAGCACACTGCAACTTGCCACACGCCTGGGAAGCTATAAGAAATTCAAGGAGTTCACTGCCATGGTAGACAGCAAGGAATCTCCCATCTTCCTGCGCGATTTCCTCGACTTCCACCGCGCTCCTATCAGCATAGACCGGGTGGAACCGGTAGAGAACATCGTACAGCGCTTTGTCACCGGCGCCATGTCCTACGGCTCCATCAGCCGCGAAGCCCACGAAGCCATGGCTATTGCCATGAACAAGCTGCATGGCCGGAGCAATACGGGCGAAGGAGGCGAAGACCGGGCACGCTTCATGCCGCGCGAAGACGGCACCAGTCTGCGCAGCGCCATCAAGCAGGTGGCCTCAGGACGTTTCGGTGTCACCGCAGAATATCTGGTGAATGCGGACGAAATACAGATAAAGATTGCCCAAGGCGCCAAGCCGGGCGAAGGCGGACAGCTGCCGGGCTTCAAAGTGGATGAAGTGATTGCCAAGACACGCCACTCCATTCCGGGCATCTCGCTGATTTCTCCCCCGCCCCACCACGACATTTACTCCATCGAAGACCTGGCACAGCTCATCTTCGACCTGAAGAACGTGAACCCACGGGCAAAAATCAGCGTGAAGCTGGTGGCAGAAAGCGGTGTGGGCACCATTGCCGCCGGTGTGGCAAAGGCAAAGGCCGATTTGATAGTCATCTCGGGTGCAGAGGGCGGTACGGGAGCCTCTCCTGCATCATCCATCCGCTATGCCGGCATCTCGCCCGAACTCGGTTTGAGCGAAACGCAGCAGACACTGGTGCTGAACGGCCTGCGCGGACAAGTGATGCTGCAAGTGGACGGACAGCTCAAAACAGGCCGCGACATCATACTGATGGCAATGCTCGGAGCCGAAGAATTCGGTTTCGCCACCAGTGCCCTGATTGTACTGGGTTGCGTAATGATGCGCAAATGTCACCAGAACACCTGCCCCGTAGGGGTGGCGACACAGAACGAAGAACTGCGCAAACGCTTCCGCGGACGCAGCGAGTATCTGGTGAACTTCTTCACGTTCCTGGCGCAGGAAGTACGCGAATACCTGGCGGAAATCGGTGTGGAACGCCTGGATGACATCATTGGACGCACAGACCTTATCGTCCGCAAGCCGGATGACGGAATCAGGAAACATCAGTTGATAAGCTTCGACAAACTACTGGCACGCGTAGACAATGAAGCCGCCATCCACCACGTCACCGACCAACAGCATGGCATCGACCATGTGAAAGATGTAGAGATGCTACATGCCGCCGCCGAAGCCGTAGAGAACCAGAAGGAAATCTCGCTGGAGTACACCATCGCCAATACCGACCGTGCCTGCGGCGCCATGCTCTCTGGTGTCATTGCCGCAAAATACGGAGAAAAAGGGCTGCCCGAACATACGCTGAACGTGAAGTTCAAAGGCTCTGCCGGGCAGAGTTTCGGGGCATTCCTTGTCCCGGGTGTCAACTTCAAGCTGGAAGGCGAGGCCAACGATTATCTGGGCAAAGGTCTGAGTGGCGGACGCATCGCCGTCCTGCCCCCGGTACGGAGCAACTTCGAGGCGGAGAAAAACACGATTGCAGGCAACACCCTGCTTTATGGCGCCACAAGCGGTGAAGTTTACATCAACGGCCGTGTAGGCGAGCGCTTTGCCGTCCGCAACTCCGGTGCCACAGCCGTAGTGGAGGGTGTAGGCGACCACTGCTGCGAGTATATGACCGGCGGGCGCGTGGTAGTACTCGGACAGACGGGACGCAACTTTGCCGCAGGCATGTCCGGCGGTGTGGCCTACGTATGGAACCGGGACGGCAACTTCGACTATTTCTGCAACATGGAAATGGTAGAACTGAGCCTCATCGAAGAGGCCTCCTACCGCAAGGAACTGCACGAGCTCATCCGCCAGCACTACCTGTACACCGGTTCCAAACTGGCACGCACCATGCTCGATGACTGGCCACGCTATGCCGACCAGTTCATCCAGGTAGTCCCTATCGAATACAAAAAAGTGCTGCAAGAGGAGCAGATGCAGAAATTGCAACAGAAGATTGCAGAAATGCAACGCGATTATTGAATCGCGAATTAATAATGAAAGAATGAAAGACTGAGGAAATTCCCCTTTCATTCTTTAATTCTTTAACTTTTTAATTTGTTCATCATGGGAGATCCAAAAGCATTCCTCAATATCCCCCGCCAAGAGGCGGGTTACCGTCCGATACACGAACGTATCACAGCCTCCAGCCAGGTGGACCAGACCCTGAACAGCCACGACCGCAAGCTCCAGGCCTCGCGCTGTATGGACTGCGGCGTACCCTTCTGCCACTGGGCATGTCCGCTGGGCAATAAAGACCCGGAATTCCAAGACGCGCTCTACCGGGGCAAATGGCGCGAAGCCTATCAAATACTGAACAGTACGAATGATTTTCCGGAATTTACGGGACGCATCTGCCCTGCCCTTTGCGAGAAGTCGTGCGTACTGAAACTCTCGTGCAACGAACCGGTCACTATCCGCGAGAACGAAGCCGCCATTGCCGAGGCTGCTTTTCGCGAGGGCTACATCACCCCCCTCCAGCCCGAACGCAACGGAAAGAAAGTAGCCGTCATCGGCGCCGGCCCTGCCGGATTGAGCGTTGCCGTACGGCTGAACGCCAAAGGTTACGAAGTTACCCTATTCGATAGCAAACCGATGCCGGGAGGACTGCTGCGCTATGGCATCCCCAACTTCAAGCTGGACAAAGCCGTCATCGACCGCCGCATGAAAATCCTCGAGGCCGAAGGTATCTTGTTCAAGATGGGAGTCCATGTCGATGTACAGAAACTGCCCGTCGGATTCGATGCCTACGCCATTTGTACCGGTACGCCCACCGCCCGCGACCTCTCCATTCCGGGCAGGGAGCTGAAAGGCATCTACTTTGCCCTCGACATGCTGGCACAGCAGAACCATATTCTGGATGGAGATACCTTCCCGAAAGACCAACTCGTTAACGCCCGCGGCAAACGGGTACTCGTCATCGGCGGCGGCGATACCGGGTCTGACTGTATAGGCACCAGCATTCGCCAGGGAGCCGTCAGCGTAACCCAGATTGAAATTATGCCCCAACCGCCCATAGGACACAACCCGGATACTCCCTGGCCGCAATGGCCCGTCGTACTGAAAACCACCAGCAGCCACGAAGAAGGCTGTACCCGTCGATGGTCCCTCGCCTCTACCCGGTTCATCGGGAAGAATGGCAAGGTATGCGGTGTGGAAGTGGAAGAAGTGGAGTGGCTTCCGGCAACAGACGGTAACCGCCCTACCATGAAATCTACGGGTAAGAAAGAGGTCATCGAAGCCGATATGGTGCTTCTTGCCATGGGTTTCCTCAAGCCCGAGCAACCGAAGTTTGCAGAGAACGTATTCGTGGCAGGCGATGCCGCCCACGGCGCCAGCCTCGTGGTACGTGCCTTGGCCGACGGACGACGAGTGGCAACAGAAATAGACCGTTACCTCGAACCTCTAAAAGAAAACAAGAAATGATTTCCCTCCTTTTAATTTTTAACCTTTAATTTTTAATTCTCATGTGTGGAATAGCAGGAATCTTCAACATACAGTCTCAAACTCCTGAGTTGAGAAACAAAGCGCTACGGATGGCGCAGAAAATCCGTCATCGCGGACCGGACTGGAGTGGTATCTACGTAGGCGGCTCCGCCATCCTCGCCCACGAACGCCTCTCCATTGTCGACCCGGAATCCGGCGGACAACCCTTATATTCACCCGACCGCAAACAGGTGCTTGCCGTCAATGGCGAGATTTACAACCATCGCGACATCCGTGCCCGCTATGCCGGAAAATACGCCTTCCAGACAGGTTCCGACTGCGAAGTCATCCTTGCCCTTTACAAAGACAAAGGCATCCGCTTCCTCGAAGAGCTGAACGGCATCTTCGCCTTCGCCCTCTATGATGAAGAAACGGACGATTACCTCATCGCTCGCGACCCCATCGGCGTAATCCCCCTTTATATAGGACGCGACAAGGATGGACACATCTACTTCGGCAGTGAGCTGAAAGCCCTTGAAGGTTTCTGCGACGAGTATGAGCCTTTCCTTCCCGGCCACTACTACCGTGGGCGCGAGGGCAAGATGCACCGCTGGTACACCCGCGACTGGATGGACTATGCCGCTGTGAAGGACAACTACACTCCTGCCGCCGAACGTAATGCCGCGCCGGCTTCGATAGGCCGGACAGCCTACAGCACACAAGTCACGGCTGTGCACGACGCACTTGAAGCCGCCGTACAGCGCCAGTTGATGTCCGACGTCCCCTACGGTGTCCTGCTCAGTGGCGGACTCGATTCTTCCGTCATCTCTGCCATCGCCAAGAAATATGCCGCCAAACGCATCGAGACAGACAACAAGGCAGATGCCTGGTGGCCGCAGCTCCATTCCTTCGCCGTCGGCTTGAAGGGTGCTCCCGACTTGATTAAAGCCCGCGAAGTGGCCCGTCATATCGGTACCGTGCATCACGAGATAAACTATACCGTTCAGGAAGGCCTCGATGCTGTCCGCGACGTCATCTATTTCATTGAGACTTACGACATAACCACTGTCCGCGCCTCCACCCCCATGTATCTGCTGGCACGTGTCATCAAAAGCATGGGCATCAAGATGGTACTCAGCGGCGAAGGTGCGGACGAGGTGTTCGGCGGTTACCTTTACTTCCACAAGGCGCCCACACCGCAAGCCTTTCACGAAGAAACCGTGCGCAAGCTCTCCAAACTGCATCTGTACGACTGCCTCCGTGCCAACAAAAGCCTTGCAGCCTGGGGAGTGGAAGGACGTGTCCCCTTCCTCGACAAAGAATTCCTGGATGTTGCCATGCGCATCAATCCGGCAGTCAAGATGTGCCCCGGCAAGGAGATAGAAAAGAAAGTAGTCCGCGAAGCCTTTGCCGACATGCTCCCTCAGAACGTTGCCTGGCGGCAGAAAGAACAGTTCTCCGATGGTGTGGGCTACAGTTGGATTGATACGCTGAAAGCCGTCACTGCCGCTGCCGTCAGCGACGAACAGATGGCACATGCCGCCGAACGCTTCCCGATACATACCCCGCAAAATAAGGAAGAGTATTACTATCGCACCATCTTCGAAGAGCATTTCCCCAGTGAAAGCGCAGCCCGGAGTGTTCCCAGCGTACCCAGTGTGGCATGCTCCACCGCCGAAGCGCTGGCATGGGACGCCTCTTTCCAAGGAAAGAACGACCCCAGCGGACGAGCAGTAGCGGGGGTACACGAAGAAGCATACAAGGATTAAAAAAAGAGCTGCCGACAGATTTCCTGCCAGCAGCTCTTCTCATTTTTTATTTATCAAATCCTATCGGACTAAAACATCATTGTCTGTCCGCCAATCACACCTGCCACAGCACTCGCTACGGCAATAATAAGTTTCAAAATCACATTCCACGTTTTCTTCATAAAGATTATCCATTATCTGATTAATAATTCATAGCTACTGTTATCCCAGTGGATTCTCACCTTGGTCTCCATCCGAATCCGAGCCTCCTCCTTCCGAACCGGAGCCGCCATCTGTAGAAGTCTTCCCCTTAAGATAATCATCCAAACTCACCAAATCCAGCCTTTCTCCAGCGCGGGTAGCAGCCTTCGATATCTTCAGTTCCCTATTCGCCTGAAAACAGATACGGACGCTCTCCACACTCTTGGCTGTCACGTCATCAGCCTTTTCCTCACCTTTCGATTTGGCTGCCAGTATAAAGACACCCAGCCCGGCTATATTAACCGTCTTTCCTTCCAGCAACTGCTCTTTCAGCTTTTCCACAAAGTTCTGCATCGTACTCTTGATGTCACCGATAGACAGAGAAGAGCGGTCCTGCATCTTCTGTGCAATAAACGCCAAATCCACGCTTTGCCCCAATGTTACCAACTGCGGATAATACTTCTTGGGAGAGTTTTCAACCCTGGGGTCCGACGGTCTCTCCACCGTCCTGAAAATTACACTCATACTTTTTTTCTTTAGAGATTTAAATTCGTTTTCCTATTCACACGTTTCGTTGATCAACGGTGCAAAGGTGGGGATTAAAAACTATGTAGCCAAAGAAAAAAGGTGTTTGGGAGTAGTTTTTCTGAGAAAAGTGATGATGCCCGTACAGACTATCAAGGCTATGACAATCCCCACACCGCGCAAGGTCACTTTCGTCTGAGAATTCCGCTCATTGGGCCTGTCGATGATATTGCACCAATAAGAGGCTCTTAATTACCTGAGCCGATTCTGGGAAAAAGGGATACCCTAGATTGAGTGCTTACAGTCTAATTTTTTATTTTAACAACTTACGTTCATTGTTTCCGCTCTCCAGTACTTCCATTTGATGAATGGCTATTTGATTGAGCTTTACCAGCCTTTCACCCTGTGGTATACCTTGCTCGATGAACACGGCATTTAAACTTTCCATGTTCGATAGGCAGATAAGTTCATTGATTGTGGTATAGTCTCGGATGTTCCCTTTCAAGTCCGAGTTCGCCTCTCGCCATTGCTTTGCCGTCATACCAAACATGGCCACGTTCAGCACATCAGCTTCATTGGCATAGACGATACTTGCCTGTGCTGGCGTAATTTCTGCCGGGATAAGTTTTTGCTTGATTGCATCGGTATGTATGCGGTAATTGATTTTCGACAGCTCCCGTTTCGCAGACCAGCCGAGTTGCCGTTGTTCCTCGGTTTTTAACCGTTGGAATTCTTTTATTATATACAGTTCAAATTCGACAGAAATCCAACTTGCAAACTTAAACGCTATATCCTTGTGAGCATAAGTTCCACCGTAACGTCCCGATTTGGAGAGTATGCCTATTGCGTTTGTCGTGTTTATCCATTTTGTCGGTGACAAGGTAAAGGCGTTCAGCCCGGCTTCCTTTTTAAACCCCTCGAATTCGATGGGTTTAAAATTCGGGTTGTATAAACTCTCCCAAACACCGAGATATTCTATTGTGTTCCGGTTACGCAGCCAGTTCCCGATAACTGTAGTCGGGTCATCGCTTTTGTATCTTGCTATGTCTGTCAGGCTGATATAATCATTCTCATTGACTGATATAATTGTGACACTTGTGTCTTTTACTGTAATCTTTGCCATTCTATTGATGTTTTCTTTGGATTTCAGTCGCAAAAGTAGTTACAATCCGTCGAATTATATCCTTTGGAAAGAACTATTTTTTCCACAATTTTCCTGTGGGTATCCTTGTGCCATTTATGAAAAATTTTGTAAGGGACGTTATTCTTTAAACAAAATGGCAGAAGGAGACAGTCCGGCCTCTGTTTGGCACTGAAAATAAAATCTTTCAAGATCTTCGCTACTATACATTGTTGGATGTTGATTTCCAACAAAGATTTATATATATCATTTGGGAACCCTAATTTGATCGCTTACATACACTGTATTGTGATTATTCTAATACCTCTGCTTTTTCACATAATAAGGAATAAAAAGGAACGAAAGAACTTTATAAACCCTTCCAAGCTGTATAAATAATGATTTTAAAATCATTCTAAAGATTAATTGATGCGTTTTATGTAATTGAATGGCATATTTTACTCCTACCATATCGCTATTCTTCAGAAGAGCAAAGTCTGTCAAACAGAGCACACTATTATATTAGACAATCGCCTCCTTTATTTTTTCAACAATGTATTTTACATCATCATCCACCACCCACGGGCCAGCAGGCAGACAGAAACCCACTTTGAATATTTCCTCCTCCACTCCATTGGTATAAGTTAGAGCATCTGCATACACCGGTTGCTTGTGCATAGGCTTCCACACTGGACGAGTTTCAATCCCATTCGCCAACATAAATACACGAAGAGCCTCCACGTTCTCATTCGGCTGACAATCAGTCGTTACATCATCTACAGCTTTAATTATCCCCGCAGCACCACCCACAGCTGTCTTAATCACCTCCTTATAGGCATTCTCCTGTCCCTGAATCTCCACACCCATATCCAGAGTAGCCGTACAAAGCCAAAAGTTGGAATCATAACGCGAATCAGCTGGTTGTTGATGAACATGTACACCCTCCACATCTTTCAGTAACTCCTCATAGAGCGACTGCACATGTTTATGGTGATTAATGTGTTCTTGTGCCACCGTCATCTGACCACGACCAATGCCTGCACAGATATTGCTCATGCGATAGTTATAGCCGATAGTGGAATGCTGGTAGTAAGGATAAGCGTCACGTGCCTGCGTGGCATACCACATGATGGTATTCTTATCTTCTGCATTTTGACAAATCAAAGCACCACCGCCAGAAGTCGTAATCATCTTGTTACCATTGAAACTCAATACGCCAAATTTACCAAAAGTACCCAATACCCGTCCACCGAACTTCGAGCCAAAACCTTCGGCCACATCCTCCACTACCGGTATACCATGACGGTTAGCAATCTCCATAATCCGTTCGCAGTCATAAGGCATACCATATAGTGCCACCGGCACAATCGCTTTCGGTTTCTTTCCCGTCTTCTTAATGCGGTCTTTGATTGCTTCCTCCAGTAATACTGGATCCATATTCCAAGTCTCCGATTCAGAACCCACAAAAATAGGCTTAGCTCCCAAATAAGTGATAGGATGCGAAGAGGCACAGAATGTGAATGATTGCACCAATACCTCATCCCCTAGCTCAACACCACAAGCAATCAACGCTAAGTGTACGGCAGCCGTACCTGCACTCAATGCTACCACCTCATGGGTACCGCCTGCAAACTGTTTCAAATCTTGTTCAAAAGCATTCACATTAGGGCCAAGAGGTACTACCCAATTGGTATCAAATGCCTCCTTTACATAGTTTTGCTCTAATCCAGCTTCACTCATGTGGGCAAGGCAGAGGTAGATTGTATTTCTTTTCATTGTTTCTTTATGTTATAGTTAGATAATCTCTCCATTATATTTTATCCGTTGTCCTAACACAGTAGCCACAATCATACGAATATCTACCATAAAGCTATGATGATGCAGATAATACCGATTGATACGCACTTTATCGGGGAATATCACCTCATCGTTGTATTTCTGAGGGTCATCTACTTTCGCAAGAATCTCTTCTTCATCACGATACTTCAAAGATGCAGGACCGGTAACACCAGGTCGTAATTCCAGGACTTCCCGATCATCTCCTTGTAGAGAGTCAGCATATCCCGGTACGTCAGGACGAGGCCCCACAAAACTCATATCGCCTATCAACACATTCCATAGTTCTGGTAGTTCATCCAACTTATACTTACGAAGCTTTACCCCCAACGGGGTGATGCGGCTTTCTCCCGCTACAGAAACTGAGGAGCCACCATGTTTTACTGTCATAGACCGAAATTTATACATCGTAAACAATCGTCCATATTGTCCTACCCTACTCTGAGTAAATATCACTGGGCCACCCGGCATTTTCACACGAATAAGTATGGCTACAATCAATAAGATTGGCCATAATAAAAGCAGACCGAATAGCGAAGCCATTCGGTCGAAAAGAAATTTCACAAACATATTCTTACTTTTTATCCAATGATTCTTCCCGGTATTCCCACCACCGTGGCTCCATCAGGAACATTCTTATTGACCAAAGTACAAGCGCCTACAACTGCATCTTTCCCTATTATCGTCCCATCTTCTTTTCGAGCGATAATCGTAGCTTTCATACCAATATAAGCCCCGTCTTTAATCACAATAGAATTATGTCCTTGTTTCTGCCCATGACAAGCAAAAAAAACTCCATACGAAATTGTTACATTATTACCAATTTCAATTTTATCATAGCACATGTCATCAAGATAGCAACGCATGCCGATAAATGTATTCCTACCTATCTTATACCCACACCAACGGTAACATTGTACTCTCAAGTTAGAAAATGGAATGGTTGGAATCACTACTACAGAGAACCACTTCCTAATAGGTTTGGCAAGAATAGTAAGTATGGGATAATAACAATAATAGGGGGGAGGGGCAGAATTCTTATGTGTTTTTCGCCACACCCAAGAAATAAAGGTTTCTTTCTGTTTCACCACTATATTCTACATAAACGGAAGCTTCAGCAAAGCTCTCAAAGAGCCCCAGCCATACGACACATGAAGAACAATAAAACTTATCAATAAATACCCAAAGTTCAGATGTTTCTGTATCATCAGCCTCATACTGATACTGCCCAAAACTAATAAATAAGTAAACAAAGAAACTATAGCAACAAAAACAACTGGCCACCAAATCAAACTACAAAATAGAGGAATAACTAATGAAAAAAGAAATAATAAAGGAATAAAATGACGCAATGAAAGCGAGTCCATCTGTTTTGTATAATACACTGTCAAGACGTTCCACTTGCCATTCCCATAATTGTTTCTCGCCAAAGCCCCAAACGTTTCACGAGCAAGATAAGTACAATATGTATCAGGAACAATGTATATTTTTCCTCCTCCGCGACCAATACGTTTATTAAGTTCGATATCTTGATTACGAATCAAACGCTCATCATAATAACCATATTTATCAAATACGTCCCTACGCCAACACCCAAAAGGAACAGTTTCTACTTCCATCACAACTGCCACACCTAAACGGAAAGTCGAATTACCAACCCCAAATCGATTACTGAGCACTTCCCTTATAGCCAAAGTTTTAGAGGTTTTATTCAAAATATCTGTCCTACAAGCTGCACCTACATTATCAGCTCTGAGATTTATAAGTTGTCGTACCAAAGTAGAAAAATAATTAGTAGGATAGCTAGCATGTGCATCCAGCCTCATTATTATATCACCCCTAGCAGCACGTATACCTATGTTCATTGCTATGGGAACAATTTTTTTAGGATTGTCTACAAGTTTAATGAAAGGATACATTCTGATATATTCTTTCACAATATCTCGCGTACTATCCTTACTCATCCCATCTATGAATAAAACTTCAAGATCATCTTTAGGAAAGTCCTGAAGTAAAATTGATTGAATACATACTTCAATATATTTTGCTTCATTATAAATAGGACATATCACTGACAGCATAATCAGAGTCTTCCGTCTACAATATTTCTATCCAAAATACCTTTCACATCGTAAATCACGCCAGTATCTTTACAAAGTGCACAAACATCAAGTTCGGCAAATTGCTTATGAGCTACAGCATTGATTACAGCATCATACTTTTCACCAATAGAAAGTTCAGTTACAATATTAATACCATATTCAGACTTCACTTTTTCAGGATTAGCCCAAGGATCGTACACGGTAATATTTTGGGTATACTCTTCAAGAGTCTGATAGATATCCACAATTTTTGTATTACGCACATCAGGACAGTTTTCTTTAAAGGTAATACCAAGTATGAGAATTCTTGCATCTTTAACCAGCACCCCTTTCTTATTCATCAACTTAATTACCTGATTCGCAACATAATCCCCCATACCGTCATTCAAACGGCGAGCTGCAGACATCACTCGCGGCAGTACGCCATAAACTTGAGCCTTCTGTATCAAATAATATGGGTCTACACTGATACAATGCCCACCTACCAAGCCAGGTTGCAGTTTTATAAAATTCCATTTAGAGGCAGCAGCTTCTATCACATCATTTGTATCAATCCCCATTGCATTGAATATCTTTGCCAATTCATTCATAAAGGCAATATTCACATCTCGCTGAGAATTTTCTATAATCTTAGAGGCTTCTGCAACTTTGATGGACGGAGCCTTGTGCGTACCGTTCACCAAAACAGAATTATATATCCCATCCACAATATCTGCTATTTTGGGGGTTGATCCAGACGTCACTTTCTTTATCTTCTCCACCGTATGTTCTTTATCACCAGGATTTATACGCTCAGGAGAATAACCCGCAAAAAAATCAACGTTGAACTTCAAGCCAGAAACACGTTCGACGATAGGTAAACATTCCTCCTCTGTTACCCCAGGATAAACAGTCGATTCATATACAACAATATCCCCTCTCGAAATAACCTTACCAACTGTTTCACTTGCCCCCCACAAAGGTTTCAAGTCTGGACGATTATTTAAATCTACTGGCGTAGGCACTGCTACTACATAAAAATTACAAGAGTTAATGTCTTCAAGTTTAGTTGTACATACAAAACCATGGTTATGAATAGCATCTTGTAACAACTCATCAGAAACTTCCAATGTTACATCATGCCCAGCCATCAAGGAATCCACTCTTGCCTGATTCATATCAAAACCAACAGTTTTATACTTTGTTGAGAAAAGACGGGCCAAAGGAAGCCCTACGTAACCGAGACCGATTACGCAAATTTTAATTGAGTCCATAAATTTCAAGTTATTAATTTTTCAATTTCTTCTTAGCTTCTTTTTTACTAAGATGATAATAATTACTTTCTTGCACTTTCAACCATTTATCATCACTCATACGTTTTTTCAACACATGTGCTGGAACTCCACACACAATTGTATTCTCTGGAACATCTTTAGTGACACCACTACCTGCTCCTATCACCGCTCCATTACCAATGGTAACCCCTTGTCGAATAACAGAATGGGTACCCACCCAAACATCATGTCCTATAGTTGTTATTTTATTTGAGATACATTCATCACTCAGATACGTAGAAGTGGATGATGCCCAATAAGAATGTTCCATTCCACCAATTATAACATAGGGAGCAATGGAACAATAGTTTCCCATTACACAACCATTTATCACTGATCCTCTACCAATATAACAATATTTGCCAATTTTACTTTTCACAAACAATACATTCTCACATACACGAGTAGAAAGAGGAACTCTATTATGTCGTAACAAAAAACAAAATCGTTTCAATATTTGAACAAGAAGAATCAGTACCGATTTCATGAGTATATATATTTATTAAAAAAGATTAATTACATCATACGCTACTCTATTCCATGAAAAACGACATAATGATTTTCCTATAGATTCATATTGTTCATATTTATCTATTAATCGACAAATGGCTTCCTTTATTGAACTCTCATCATGAGAGTCAACTGCCTCACCAACTTTCTCTTTTAACATACCATCAATGCCCTGGCCACGAGTATAAAGAATAGGAATCCCTTGACTAAGAGCCTCAATATATACTAAACCAAAAGTTTCGCTATGTGATGCCATCACAAAAATATCAGATTCAGCAAATACTTCACAAAGCCTATTTTTATCTAATATTTTTCCCAAAAAAGTGAAAAGTTCCGGATAATGGTTACAATACTCCAACACTTTCTCTTGCTGGTCACCTCCCCCACCCACCATTATTAGATGCAAACCTTTATAATGCGATGAAAGGCTTTTAACCACCCGCATAGTAGCAAGAATATTCTTATTGTCATTAAATGGTCCTATAAATACCAAACGTCTTGGAGATATTCCACTCCGTTTAGATTTGGCATGCTCAAGCCAATAATGTTCAATCCCATTAGGAATAACTACCATTTTCTGCTGAACATGTTTTCTGACAGGCAATATTATCCTCTTATTAATAAAATGACAAGCTATAGCTTCTGTTATAAAAACTATTTTATGTGCACTTTTAAGGATGCTCCAAGCCAATGGCCAAAGATGAGCCATGTACTTCAAATAGAAATTAGTATCTGTAGCTCTCACCGCCACTATATAGGGGATAGTATATTTTTTATATAATTTATAAGCTACTGCTCCTTCTGAAAACAAAGTGGATGCATAAACCATATCGACACATCTCATGTCAACATTATCAATCAGCCATATAGTCTTTTGCTCTATTTTAAAGAAAAAATCATATTTATATCTTCGTATATGTTTATCCAATTTATGAAACAACACCTGATAATTTATATCTGTATACGTTGAACGTATATCAGTATATGCCAAACGTGAACAGCCCCTCCCGCTTCTACGACGTAATACAGTATAAAGTATCACATTTACCCCTTTTTTTGAAGCAACAATATGTTTGCAAAGCAAATGATGCACTTTAGAATAGGAGTAATCCTCAGACAAATAAAGCAAGTTCATAATTATAGTTTTTCTAATGTATTGCGTATAAAAGTACTTTAACACAGGCTCTTTTATAATAATTTAACAGTACTTGCTCTACTAACACTTACATTCCTACATCTTCGGATGTTCAAATAAAGCAGAAAAGAAATGAAAAGATAGAAAGATTTAAAAGATAAATAAGAATAAAACACAGCTACTATAAAAAAAGATAAGACAAAAAGCAAAACAAAGTTCCCCTTACCTTTCAAAATTGGCAATACGATATTCATCCATAGCAAATATACAAATACTCCAATAAAAAATATCCCTATAGGAATTCCAACAGCAAGAATGAATTCTGCAACACCATTGTGCATATATCCACCGTCAGGTAAAAAATTTGTTCCATTTCCCAATAAAGACACTTCTCCTTTCTCCAATGATTCAAACAACCTTTCCAACCTATCACTTCTACTTCCACTCCCCCCTTGTTCCAATTCAACTGCGGAAGAAACAAAAAACCTATAAGCCAATGCCTCCAACGGAGTTGAGGCAAGACTCCAAGTCAAATCCAGCGCAATGTAAAACATATATCCCAGCAAAGCAGACAGCATACTTAGCAATAACCCAAAAAGCCATTTAGAATACATAAAGGTGGCCAATAACACTGCAACTCCCAATCCTAACATTCCTGCCCGTGAAAGTGACGAAAAAATCAAGATTATATCTAATAAAAAAAGAATACAAAAAAACTGTTTAAATAGGACTCTTTTTTCTTGCTTGAATAACACTATTTTTGCGCAAAAAGAAATAAAAATGTACAGACACATCACATTAGGGTCCCAATAAATACCTTGAAACCTATTGCTGAGACTTACACCATTAAAAGTAAGCAAATAACATAATATGCATGGCAAATCATAACTGGCAAATAACAGCAGATTAGTATAGGACAAACCATTTTTTTTTATCAAATAATCAACAAAAACTGTAATTGTAAGAAAATTTACCATTCCTTGAACAATAAAAGGAATTTCTACATTAAATATGCCAGATAATATTTCAAATATACAAAATAATAAACAGAAAAACAAAGGAAAAGACTTTGGTATACATATTCTTCTTTCACTACAAATATATAATAGCAACAATGGAAATATTAAAAAACGCACTACCGTTACAGGACCTATTCCCAAAGATTCAAATTGGAAACAATAAATTATCCCATTTATGCAGAAAGAAGATACTACCTTTTGCATATACTTTTAAATAGATATAAGAAAAAGTATAAAAAAAACGAACAATTCAAAAGCCTTATTTTTAAGCGTTGCGTATGTATACCAACCACACTTATAGGCAACACCTTTCCAAGAAGAAGTTTATCTTTCAGCAACAAATAATTAAATCCACCTACTTTGACATAATGATTAACAGCACTTGATATGACAGAATATTGCACATAATACAAAATAGCCTTTTGTTCGTCAGTCAATGTTGCATGAGTATTCAAATAATCATGCACGATTTTCAGATTTTCAGAGAACCTAAAAATCCGTTCCATATCGAAATCTCTTGATGCGCTTCCTTCTCTGACTGATATATAATAAAATGGCAAATCCATAAAACGGACATTAGATGCATACATCAATGCCATATTGAAAAATAAAGAATCTTCTCCATTTGTTAATTTATCCGAGAACCGTAATGCTTTTTCTTCTAAAAATACTCTTCTATAGACCCCTCCCCATACACTGCCACGCGAATATCCTATTTTAAAAACATCTACTCCTTTCATATTTATACCTGAAGAACAAATTCTTTCCCATGGGTAACGTTCGGTAAAACTATTCATTAAAAAGGAACGCAATATTAAAATATCAACCCTATTAGAAACCAATATTTGATGTATTTTCAATAAACTATTTTCACTGATGGCATCATCTGGGTCTACAAAAATAACAAAATCCCCCAAAGCCCTCCTTATTCCCTCATTACGTGCAGAAGAAACTCCACCATTTTCTTTATTTACAATTTTAATATTACTATATTTTTCAGCATATTCTTCTACTATCTTCATTGAATTATCCGGAGTGCCATCATTCACTGCAATAATTTCATATAAAGAAGAGTCTAAATCTTGCTTAAATAACGATTCAAAACAAGTTCCAATATATTGCTCCACATTATAAATAGGAATTATAATAGACAACAACATTTTTCAATAATTATAGAGTAGTAAGAAAAAAACTATTTTAAAGCATCAAGAAGAAAACGGGAAGCCTTTAAATATTCAGATTCATGAATGCGATTCACTTTCCCAAAATCAATCGTAGACTGCAATAGTTCTTCTGTAATTTGATTCGAAGAATAAACCAAACGGCTTTCTAAGCCAAACATTTTTAGCAATGAAGTAAAACGCGTTATACCTCGCTGCCTATTCGCTATGGCAATAAAAGGCTTATTAAAAATAATAGAGAATACCGTACCATGAAAAGAATCTGTAATAATATATTCAGCATCCATGAAGCCCCGTATCCATGCCGTAACTGAAGGTAATACACAATCCTTCAACCGTTTATTTCCTACATTTTCAAATTTCGCAGCTGGCATTACAGTAAAAGGCTTCAAATTCAATCCTTTTTTTATCAAAGCGACAATATCTCTAGTATTTTCAGATTGATCTAATATATAAATAAATAAATCTCCTTTAGATTTGGGAACCTTATCTTTTTCCACCAAACATATATAAGAATCCTTTGTCAAAAGCATTGTCGGATCTAATACATGAACAGCATCAACTCCCAAGTATTCTTTACAGAAGTCAATTCCATTATCTTCCCTAACTGATACTGCGTCAAAAAGTTGAGCTAATTTTGCACACTTCTGAGTCTTCAATAAAGGTAATTCCCATTGATCTACTCCAAAAGAAGCCGCATAAGCAATACGTTTTATCCCAGATAACGGCACAAACGATTTTAAAAAATAATCTTCTATATTAGGAACATACTTATACCTCCACACTTGATCACTTCCTACAATAATAGCATCTAATTCATTTTCATAATCTGAACTATCTTTAAAGCAAAATGGAGGCGACATTACGATATTCTGACTGATAAATCTATTTATATTAGCATAAATCACCTTCTTTTCAGATTTCGTTTTCCAAGCTCTTAAAGGACGGGAATCTTTCTTGAAAAACTTTCTAAAACACCTATATAAATAAGATGCAAATTTTACTCTCCACGACAGATGTTTTTCTATTGAGAAAGTCATAGGTTTCTCGCCCGCTTCTCTTAAAAATACATGAAGAGCATAATTCTGCAAAACACCTCCAAAATTATCTTCCAATTTTAGTGTCAATATTCCTATTTTTTTTTCCATACCCACTATATATGAACGATTTGCAACAATTCCTGCGTATTATTCTAACTAAAAAAGATTACTTTCTTCCTTGCTCGTTTCATCTGTTCTTTCATCATCTTTCGAAGAATAGCGGTTGGGAGGGTTGTAAAATTGCCATCATATTGTTTATAAAATTTCTATTCTCATTCGGATTGTAGATTATGAGAGTATAAGTATAAGATGTTCCTATTTTTGAGCCCCCCAATCTGTGAACTTTTAAAAACAGCTTTTCCCGAGAATTACTTCTTCAGAATGCTCTTCAGCTTGTTGATGGTCTGCTCACCCACCATGCTGCGGATGGCATCAGCTACCTTGTGCTTGGCCGCCTCCTTGAGGTCGAAGCTGATGGTGGTGATAGCGCCCATGGCGTCGTTTTCGTCGGTGTAAGAGGTGAAGACCTCGAAGAGCATGGGCTTGTCGGTCAGCCGGGGGATGACGAAAGTTTCCACGGCTTGAGCAAACTCTTCCTTGTTGGCAGCGCTAAGGTATTGGAAGCCCAGATCTTCGGCATAGTGCTTCACCAAGGTGCGCGACTTGTTGCCGTAGTGACCTGCCGCAGCCATATAGGGGTTGGCCTCTTCCTGGAAGGCGAAGCAGGGATGGCTGCTGAGCTTGAACTCCGCTCCCACGCCGTTGTTGATGAGCAGGATGCGCAGGTTACGGCCCACGTGGCGGTTACCCAAGGCATTCATGTCGTAGAAGAAGGCGAGGTCGCCCGTAGCGAAGAAGGTGAGGCGCTCAAGGTTGACCAGCGAGGCTCCCAGCGCAGAGCTATTGGTTCCGTCGATACCACAGCAACCTACGTTGCTGGCCGACTCCACGCCCTCAGGCAGGGGGAACATATTCCAACAGCGACGTGTGTTGGACGCACTGAAGTGGAACAAGCAGCCCTGGGGCAAACGCGAAGAGAGCTGCATAGCCACCCACACGTTGCTGAAGGGTAGTTCGGGTATCTGGCTATAGATTTCGCTAAATGCTTTATGGCAGAAGTCTATCAGGCTGTGCTTGTCAGACTTGTCTTTGCCATAGTGACGGAAGAAAGCTTCTTCGGACATCTGAAACACGCAGGTCAGCTTCTTGAAGGGGTCACGCAATTCGCCGTCGGCGTTGACGCGCCATACTTCCTTGACGGGTGTGCGTCCGGCAAAGTGGGCGGCAGACACCTCGCCAATATGGATCATGAGATCGAACGACACCGGGTAGCCTCCATTCTGCTGCATGGCCAGCAGACCGGGCTGCAGGCGGTAGCGGCCGTAGTAACCGCTGGTGTGGTCGCAGATGACCACGGCATCATGGGTAGCGCAGAAGCGGTCCACCTGCTTGGTGAGCTGTTCTGTGAAGCGCACGTGCGAGCCTACAAACACGCACACCTTGCCTGCCTCCAGCGCGGGCAGCTCGTCCCATGCCTCGTAGCGGCGCATCACGCGGTAGGCAGGCAGCTGCTTCACCGAGAAGTCGCGGCTGTAGGGGGGCCTGATGGTGATGGGCACTCCCGGGATTGTAGGTGGTCATGATGTTGATGTGCACGGGACCTCCACCATTGCGCCGCAGTTCCAACATGGCTTTGTTGGTCTCCATCACCACGAAGTCGCGGTCGCGGTCATCCTTCACCACGGGGAGTTCCACAGAAAGGTTGGCAATGTCGTTTGGCAGGCTGCGGCGGTCTACGTTCTGCGCTATCAGCTGACCGATGCGATCGGTACCTTGATGGGAAGTGATGGCCAACACGGGCAGCTTGCGGTAATAAGCCTCCGTCAATCCCGGGATATAATTGCGTGAAGCTGTTGCCCCCGTACACGTCAGCACCACCGGCTCTCCGCTCTCCGCTGCCATTCCGCAGGCTATATAAGCTGCACTGCGCTCGTCCACCGACGAATATATCTCAAAGAACGGATCGCTTTGCAAGCTGCCCACCAAACTGTAGTTTGTGGTGCCCGGGGAGGCAACTATTTTTCGGATGCCGTTGACCTTGAGCAAGGCGACAACGACTTGCACGTTAATCTCTGTAGAATAAAATTTGTCTGTCATATTTATCTAAAAATATTGATTATATCAAGAGATGATGTATTCAGCAACCTTTCATGCCTAGGCTGCGGCCACCATCAACAATGAAGTTCTGGCCGGTGATGAAGTTGGCTTCGTCTGAAAGCAGGAAAGCGGTCATTGAGGCTATGCTTTCAGGCGTGCAGCATCGGTGCAGCCAGTTGGTTTTCTCTATACGTTGGCGATCGTCGTCACCTATGTAGCCGCGCTGCACAATGCCTGGGGTAACACAGTTCACGGTTATACCGTGCTCGCCCAGCTCCATGGCCAGACTTTCCGTCAGCGCCATCACGGCCGCCTTGGCTGTAGCATATTCGGCGTAACGGGCCAGTCCGCGCACCCCCACCGTGCTACCCGTGTTGATGATCTTGCCTCCACCCTGCTTCTTCATCTGGCGGGCAGCGTGCTTGCAGCACACCAGGGTTGCGGTGAGGTTAGTATTGATGATGGCGTCAAATACCGACTGCTTCTGCTTGTCAATCTCTTGCGCCTCGCTGCGTGCGCCGCCTCCGGCCACATTGCAGAAAAAGTCCAAACGGCCATAGGTTTTCACTGTATAGTCCACAAGGGCTTCCACCTCGGCTTCATTCATGATGTCACAAATGAAGAGCGAGGCGCGTCCGCCGTTTTGCACCATCTCATCCACCACCGCCTGCAACGTGTCTGCATGGCGGCCACACACCACCACCGCTGCACCTTCCAGTGCGAGGCGGCAGGCCGTAGCTCGACCAATAGCTCCGGCTCCACCGGTTATCACCGCCACTCTATCCGCAAAGCGTCCCTGCATCTGCAAACTGACGACATAGGGGCGCGTCACTCTATCACGATACACTTTCTGGCCGAAAACAAATCGGAACACTTTTCTTAGGGTTTCTTTCATAAGTTTTTTAACATTGAAATCAATCATTACTTACCCATCACATAATTCATTAATCTGTTAATGAAATCACTAAACAAGAACAAACAAACCACAACGGGCACTCCAATCAAGAGAAATTTCTGAAACAACGAGCATTCATCCATGGGAGGAAAAACGACATGCGCCATAGGTAGCACTACCAATGCGTGCAGCATATAGACATTCATGGTTCGGAGAGCATATTGGGAATACCAAGTGCGATGTGACGGGAATAGCTTTATCACACACAAGGCACCTACGATGTCTATGGCTTGAAACATGATACGTATCAGCATTTCCACGAACTGATAATCCGGATGATAAGGAGAATTAAAGGCCGTACGATAGGTTACGGACGGTTTGATAACGCCTAATATCATACCAAACATCATGAGAAAACACAATAGCAGCATCCACCCCCCCTATTTGTTAATTTAAACAAATACTCTTTAACAAATCGGTAATTTCCTTGACTGCAGACATAATAGCCCAATAAAAAGAAAGGCAAAAAGCAGACAATCCTGCTGATGCAAAGAGTAGTTCCAACAAAAGGGATAAAACCTGCCAGCCATGAAACCACAAAACTGATGGGCAATATATGAGGTATGCGGCACAGATAAGGTAACAAGAAGCGAAAGGCCAACAATGCCCAAAGATACCAAGTGGCAAATGCCGGTTTCCATAAGGAAAAGGTATAGTCTTTTACCACTAATGCCTGCAATGTATAATTGACTACAGACATCAGGATACAAGGCCACAACAGACTTTTCAGCAATTTGGATGCTGATATCTGAGGTTTGGAAAAATAGCCCGAGATGAAAGTAAAAAGTGGCATTGCATAGGAAAGACATAAAAAACGAATCTGCTCCTGCCCCTTGTCTCCATACGAATTATCCATGGAATGGGCAATTATCACCAGCAACATCAAGAACACTTTGATGTTGTCAAACTTATAATTACGCTCCATTTTAATGTCTGAAGTAATCCTGTTTCATCACCATCCGTTTCAATCTACGAGCCGTTTTCTCACCCAACAGCTTTTTCAAGGCTCCCTTCACCACAGTTGGCAATAACACCAAGGATGCAACAAAGCGAGAGGGAACGGGCTTATGATTGACTATAGCGAAATCAATGTTGTCTTTTGCATAGTGATTGTGATGGTAGTCTATGCGTTGTCTGCATTTGTAAGCAAAGCTATGCTTCTTATATACCGAAAGATCAAATACACTGGCAAAGCTGTCCAGTGCATCCATACTTTCGAGCGTCATAAGTGTGCGAAGGCACTTGTTGCAAGAAGAACAATTCTTAGCATCACCGTCATTATCGGAATGGCTGACGCAGACATTCAAGTATTTTTGCGTAGCCGGGTAATTGGCTACTCGCTGAGTTTTTTGCAAACGTGTGTATTGAAAGCCATCGGGAATGATGTCCAGCCCTTCGGGACTGAGCAGCGGCAGGAGATAGGGGTCTGCATATCCTTCCAATGAATGGTTGTACTTCTTGGGACCATTGAACATCATTTCCCGATAACTGGAAGGAGATGACACATAATATTTCGCTAAAACTTTTTGGCATACAATGACGGCAGAAATGCGTCTTAAAGAACCGTTCTTCAGATGCCAATTCTCCCTATGGTAGGCGAAAACATTGGAATTAAGCTTGATATAGGGCAAACCTTTCTCTTCGGGGAATCTTTGCAGCAGCTTGTAGCGGTTGTTGAAGAGTTTCAGTGTTGACTCGTCGTAATAGTCTCCGTGCGACCCGGTGTTGGCAAAAAAGAGCGTATTGATGCGATAGGCTGGATTGGTCTCGTTCTCAAAATGGTCGTAAAAGGTGGTGAAAGAATCAACGCCACCCGAAAAGCCAGTACCCACTAAATGGTCGGTCTTGGTGATGGTGGAAAAACCATTTATCCTAACATCAACGGAGGTCAGTTCAGGGCTGAAGTCCTTCAGCAGAGCCTGCACATACGTCATGATGTTGCGATACAGCTTCTCTGTGACACAGCCTTCTATCACAATGTCTTCCTTGTAGAACATGGCAGGATAGAGCATGGTGACCAGAAAAGCGTCATATACCTCATCGGAGAGGATGTGCCTATATTCATCGGACACGGCATACCACAATTCCTCTTCTTTGGCAAAGGAGGCTTTGCAGTCGCAAATCAGGTATGTCCACCCTTTCTTCTCTTCCAAACGTAAATTTGACAAGTGAATCATAAAGATTTAATCTTATTTATTATTACACGATATATATAGTTTCTTTCGTTATGACTAAGCCCTAAAGCATACACGCACATACAGCCCAGCAGAACCAGGCTGCATACGGAGACGGCCGCGGTAAGCAAATCGTCCGATGGAGGACAGAGCCATTCGCACAAGGCAAAGGCAGGAAGTGTGACCAGAAAGGCCGGAACGAAAATGCGATTAAAACAGAACTTCGCATTGAAAGTCGGAATCTGCCGAAGGAACGTGAAACGCACGCCCACACTGAAAACCTTCAACAAGATACTGGCCACGTAAACAGCCTCGGGCATCATGCCCGAAGCGAGCAGGAAGTAAGCGCACGGCACATTCGTCATGCCTATCAGTCCGATGAGGAACTGGTAAACCTTGATTTTTCCGGTTGCCTGATTGGCTGTGGCCATCGGCAGGGATATGGATTCCAAAAGTGACTCTATCAACAGGAGCTTGGTGAAGGCCACCACATGGGCAGGCACTTCCTCCAGCCACAACAGTAAGATGAAGTCCAAATTGTAAATCAAGGGCAGCGTGATGACAAACATCAGAAAATAGGTGAACTTGCAGCTCTTGCACAGCAGGCCGAACATAGACCGATACTCCTTGGCGGCATACGACTTGGTTATCTGCGGCTTAACGGCCACGCTGAAGTTTTGCGAGAATGTCTGCACCACATTGCGTATCTGATTGGCAACGCCCTGAGCCGCGTTCAACAAAGGACCATAATAAAGGTTGAACAGAATGGACACACCTTGGTTCTTGGCCATCCAAGCAAAGGAACCCCAAAAATTCCATCCCACAAACCCCGCTATCTCGGTCAACAAACCTTTCTGCCAAGAAAACCGAAATCGGCACTCCACATACCTGTGGCAATAATACCGGTAAAGGGCATTGACCGTGAGCGTAACAAGCAGGGTGAGCAAGCCATAGACCAACAACTTGTCGTATGGCAAAATCTGTAGCAAGTATACAATGAGCAACTTGAACACCACCTCCGCCAGACTGATGTAGGCATAGACATTCATATTCTCGTGCGCCACGATGGCTGCCATGTAGGGTGCCGTAAGCAGGCTGCTGACACTGGAGAGAATCACAAACTGATAGACCCAAAGAATGATGTTCATGCGGTCGGGAGGAAGCACGAGCTTATCCTTCACCATCCACCAGCCCACGGTTTCGGCACAGACAATGATGACCACGCACAGCAAGCCGTAAAAGGTCATCATGGAACTGAAAGAATCTTTTAGCTTCTGCCGGTCGCCCTCGCCCATCGCAATGGCAAAGAAACGCTGACTGGCCGAAGCCATAGCTCCACTGATGAAACTGAAAATGCTGATAATACCTGCAATGAGGGTATATATACCATAATCCTCTGCTCCTAACGTATGCAAAACGATTCGCACAGTATACAAGCTGACAGCCATCACAAGAATCTGCCTTATATAGAGCAACAAAGTGTTTTTGGCTATTTGCTTGGTGTTGATGGGATGTTGCGACATAAAATAATTAGTTTGTCAACCTCTTCAAACAAAATGGGAAGCAGATTCTTATAATCCCTGCGGTCATCGGCTATTGCACAGAGAAATTTCTTTAAGTACGCGGAGTGGATATGCCCTGTATCCGGCAGGTGGATATCGAAGTATGGCAGACAATATGAGGCATTTTATTCGTCAATATACTCCCATGGATAAGGATTATCCATAACATTCTGAAACTCGTTAACCGCCTCTTGCTGTTCTGCCGTGAACGATGCGGAATCCCAGGAAGCAATGATAGAACGGCCTTCTTCTGCCAAAACCTCATCAAACACCTCACCATAGCAAGCTGTGAGCAAACGAAGTTTTAGCAAGGAAGCAGGAAGAATATCCAAAATATCCCAACAACGCTTTAATACCTCCTGCACATGCCGCTGCTTTTCGCCGTAGTCCACAAACGAGGCGCTGTACCCCATCAAAAGAGCAAGGAAGACATTAGCCTGTTCCTCTACTGTAGTGCCCCAAGCACCGGAGTCATACAAAGCTGTAGTCAAGCGATAGACTTCGCTGTTACAACGTGACAAGTCATCACTATAGATAGGACTGCCATCCGTACCCAAATACATCAGATTGTGCGCGGCACGCTGGAGAGCAATAGCTTCTTCTAAAAAAGACATATTATTTCAGATTTATGATTTCAGATTCAACACCCATAATATTCGAAAATCAATGCCATCCCACTATAAAAAGGGATAAGGTCTTCACCACTTCACAGACATAGTGATATTATGCAAACCATTATTTGATTACTTCTATAAGGTCTGGATGGATAGTCGCCATAGCAACGGCAATGATACCTTGTATAGCAATTACTACACGACGGTCACGGGCACCTTTTACCTTTAGAAAAACACCTTCTTGGCCCTCGAAGTCGCCACCGGTGATACGGACTTTCGTACCTTTGGAGAGATTCAGCTCTTCGGGTTGGAAATAGAGAAGATGGTCATTATAGGTACCGGCGACGGCTATAAAACGTTGCATATCATGGTCGGGAATGACTATTTTCTGACCGCTACGGGTATCGGTGATATATTGCAAATAAGTAATTTGAGACTTAAATCGCTGCACTTCGGAAGGACGTGCGTGGACAAAAACCAGGTTACGGATGACGGGAACCAAAGTACGGACTTTCCTGCCCCTACGGATACTTATCTTATATTGCATGGGAATGAAACAGCCAAGATTTGCCTTTTCGAGAAGATGCATAGCTTCAAGTTCCCTGCGATATGTGGCACGCATGGCAAACCAAACTTCGGTCTCTTTATCCATTTCTATTCTTGCTAATTTTACTTAGAAAAAGGTATTCCTTGGGGGCTTTGAACTACTATTACAGAACTGTAGTTCAATCACTTGCGAGCATTTTATGGGAAGTTTGACAAGCAATATGCTCTTCTTGTCAACAGATTCTCTGCGGTTGTTCATTACCTTTTGGTAAGAGACTATAAACGAACGTATTAGAAACAAAATAGGTGTTTTTTAATCGTACGTTTAAAAAACACCTATTTCGAACTTATACAAGACATACTCAAAGAGCTAAAAATAAGAAGATTTTAACTGATTACACATATTGCATATACTGCTGAAATTCAATGTAATATACTTATCATTATTTATTATTAGGAACATTTTTCTATCAAACATTTTGCCATTACAAAAAACGTCTCTATCTTTGCGTTCATTAAACGTACGTTTTTTAAACAGCATATCATCTTATATATCAACCATTTACAACTCACCCTTCACATTTCCCTCCAAAATTCCCTTATTTCTCCCTCACTTTTTATACTTTCGCATTTTTTAACCAGAATAAAAAACAGTTAAACGAACAAAGAATTACACAAATGAAAGAACTCAAAAAAAGAAGCATCTCAACAGTAACGAACAGAGAAGCATGTCGTATCAATCTGATACACAGAAACTAAGAGCAACAAAAGTAAAAGAACACAGCTCCATAGTGGATGAAAAGCTATTGGCAGAACGGGTTTACTACGGAGACCAGACCCATGTTTATGTAGGTTACTTAAGAGCCTTTAAATCAGGCTATTTTGAAGGCACAAAAATTAGAAAAATAACGGATATAGCCAAACTGCTCGTAGCATCCGAAAACTTCACAAAGAGAGCCAGAGGAGAGCAAAAGCCTTTGACTTACAGCACGATAATCACCGAATTGGAGAAGGTATGGGCCATCATAAAACAGGAAGACACCACACTGATTGACCCATACGGATATGATGTAAGGATAAATCACTGATAGTTCAGTACCTGGAAAGGCAGTAATTTTGCCGCCGTCAGCAACCGGACAGAAGGGCTACACCTTTCTCGTCGGATGGTGTAGCCTCAACAAGGCAAGGGCGTAGCCATCCGTACTGAAAGGAGTAGCCCTTTTTCATTGCTGATTATCATACATTTAATAACCCTAAAAACATAAAAAATGGGAAAAGAGAAAACTGAATTTGAGGAGCAATTTGTATCCAAAACAGAAAAAACAAAAAAACTATGGGAAAAACGGATTACGGAAAACACGACATTGAGCATGGAGTCTGTACAATGGATGGCACAGCGCATAAATTCCCTACTGGAATACATGCAATACGGATATGCATTGATAGCCTACCGAAAGCAGGACGGTAGCTTCTACATGGGAAAAGGAACCCTTGTTTCCTACGAAAACGACTTCAAAAAGAAACATGACGTGACAAGCATTAAAGCTCACGTAGCCTATTGGGACGCGGAACAACAAGGCTGGCGGACTTTTCTGATTGAGAATTTTATGGAGTGGAGACCGATAGTAAACTAACAAAAAACACCAATATCAAAAGCTATGGAGGCTTATTTACTACATGATGCCAATGCCGGCAGCAACCTAAAATTAATGATTATGATACAAGAAGAAGGTATGAAAGGATATGGCATTTACTGGACAGTGCTCGAATTCCTCAGATTGCAGAATGAATATAAAGCCAGCCTGAAAGTGATTCCCATACTGGCACAAAAAGCAAGGGTGACAACCGCCACACTGAAGCGAATCATCTATGACTATGCACTGTTCGAGGTGAACGAGACAAGCTTCTCATCCCCCGGACTAAGCCGCCGCATGGAGCCATGGGACGCCCAACAAGAAGCTAAAAAGGAGGCCGGACGTCGCGGTGGACTGGTTAACCAGCAGAGAATCAGGGATGCCAAGACAAGCAGCGCTTTAGCAAATAAACTAAATAAAGAGAATAAAGAAACCCCCTCTCTATCTCCCCAAGGGGAGACGGGAAGAAGGAAGGAGGAGATTCTTCTGACTCCACCGGAGTACACGCTCAACAGACAGACGCATAATTACCAAGGCCTGATGGAAGAGCTGGCAAGGCAGAAAGTAACCGACATCCACGATTTGAATGCCATCCTGAGACTGACAGATTTTGGAAAACTGGGAGGGAAAATCTGGAAAATCCTATATGAGTTGAACAGCTCACCCCAACTGAAAGCCCGCATCGTGATGCCCGGAAAGTACATACTGAAATTACTCAGGGGTTAGATTTAATAAAAGAAATATAATACTTATCTTTGTGTTCAAAACAAAACACCCTAATCATTATGAATCTGAAAAAACAATTTTTTGCTTCTGCCCTGCTCTTTGCTGCATGCGGCACTATCCAGGCCCAGGAAGTCATTGCCCACCGTGGTTTCTGGACTACAGACGGTTCGGCTCAGAACTCCCTTGCCGCACTTGTAAAGGCTGATTCTATCCACTGCTACGGCTCCGAGTTCGACGTTTGGCTCACCACAGACAATCAGCTGGTTGTCAATCATGACGCCACCTTTAAAGGCGTGACTATGCAAGATGCCACAGCCAAGGTATGCACCGCCGTACAACTGGACAACGGCGAACAACTCCCTACCCTGCAACAGTATCTGGACAAGGCAAAAAGCCTGAAAACCCGCCTTATCCTCGAACTGAAAGCCCACAAGACTCCCGAACAGGAAACACGAGCCGTAGAGGGTATCGTAAAAATGATAAAGGACAAAGGGCTGGAGGACCGTACGGAATATATCACCTTCTCCCAACATGCCACCAAGGAATTTATCCGTCTGGCACCCAAAGGCACCCCCGTCTACTATCTGAGCGGTGACCTTACCCCCAAGGAGTTGAAAGCATGGGGTTGTGCCGGTCCCGACTATCACTTCAGTGTTTTCCAAAAACATCCTGAATGGATAAAGGAATGCCACGACCTCGGCATGAAAGTAAACGCCTGGACCGTAAACGAAGCCAAAGACATGGAATGGCTCATCAGCCAAGGAGTAGATTTCATCACAACCAATGAACCGGTAGTGCTGGAAGAAATTTTAAAGAAAAAATAGCCGCTCCTTATACATTTAGAAACAAAAACCAAACAAACCGCTTCATTATGTCCGCAATGGAGCGGTTTCTTGTTTTCAAAAAGATAGCAATTAGTCTTATAAAAAATCTTTTTTCTTATTTTGAATCAAACTAAACTTTCACATGGATTACAATTTATATAAAAACAAAGCCATATGCTTTTAAATTGAAAGCCTGACAGAAGATATTCTCATTGAATGAAAGTTTCGCTAAAAAATAATAGAAAATAGACATGCTTTACAGTTAATTATAAAACAAAACGTCGTATATTTGCATCGAAATAAAACAAAAGGATATATTAACCAACCAATAAAGGACAAAATGACAAGAGCTATAAAATTCACCAAGATGCACGGTGCCGGAAACGACTACATTTATGTAGATACGACCCAATATCCTATCAGCCATCCGGAAGAGCTCGCGAGGGCATGGAGTGCACCGCATACGGGAATTGGAAGTGACGGTCTGGTACTTATCGGTTCTTCGGACAAGGCCGATTTCAGCATGCGGATATTCAATGCCGACGGCTCGGAAGCCCGGATGTGCGGCAACGCAAGCCGCTGCATCGGAAAATATCTTTTTGACTACGGACTGACCTCCAAAACAGAAATCACACTCGATACACTGTCAGGTATAAGGATGCTAAACCTGCACTTGGCAGACGGAAAGGTCAACTCTGTAACCGTAGACATGGGCATACCTGCCGACGAACCGGCAGACTACGACGGCAAAGGAGCCAAACCGATGAAAGAACAGCCCATCGAAGTGGACGGAGAACGATATGTAGGGACCACCGTATCCATGGGAAACCCGCATCTGGTAATCTTTGTCAATGATATTGAAGCCATCGACCTTACAGTCATCGGTCCCAAACTGGAGAATCACCCTCTCTTCCCCGGACGCATCAATGTGGAATTTGCCCAGATATTGGGAGAAGGAAAAATAAGGATGCGTGTCTGGGAACGAGGCTCGGGCATTACCCAAGCCTGCGGAACCGGAGCTTGTGCCACCGCCGTGGCAGCCTTCCTCACCGGACGCGCAGGAAGGGAATCCATCATCATCATGGACGGAGGCTCACTCACCATCCGATGGGACATCGCCACCAGGCATGTACTGATGACGGGAGAAGCCACCAAAGTATTCGACGGCAAAATTGAATTAATTGACTAACCACCAACTATCAACCAAGAAAAGATTATGGCATTAGTAAACGAACATTTTTTAAAGCTACCGGGTAGTTATCTGTTTTCAGACATAGCCAAGAAGGTAAATACTTTCAGGATAACACATCCCAAGCAAGAGGTCATCCGTCTGGGTATCGGAGACGTTACCCGGCCACTGCCACCGGTCTGCATCGAAGCGATGCACAAGGCAGTGGAGGAGATGGCTGACGCACGGACATTCCGTGGATATGGTCCCGAGCAGGGATACGACTTCCTGATAGAAGCCATCCTCAAGCACGATTACCTTCCGCGAGGCATCCATTTCGGTCCTACGGAAATCTTCGTGAACGACGGAGCAAAGAGCGACACAGGAAACATCGGCGACATTCTCCGCCACGACAACAGCGTGGGAGTGACTGACCCTATTTATCCGGTCTATATAGACAGCAACGTGATGTGCGGACGTGCCGGAGTATTGGAGGAAAACGGCCAGTGGAGCAACGTCACCTACATGCCTTGTACCGCCGAGAACGACTTCATCCCGGAGATTCCAGACAAGCGCATCGACATCGTCTACCTCTGCTACCCCAACAACCCCACGGGCACCACCCTGACCAAGCCCGAGCTGAAGAAATGGGTGGACTATGCGCTCGCCAACGACACGCTGATTCTGTTCGATGCCGCCTACGAAGCCTTCATCCGCGAAGACGACGTGCCCCACTCCATCTATGAGATAAAGGGAGCGAAGAAATGCGCCATCGAGTTCCGCAGCTTCTCGAAGACTGCCGGATTCACGGGAGTACGCTGTGGCTACACCGTTGTGCCGAAAGAACTCACTGCCGCCACGCTGGAAGGCGAACGCATCCCGCTGAACAAGCTCTGGAACCGCCGCCAATCTACCAAGTTCAACGGCACCAGCTACATCACCCAGCGAGCGGCGGAAGCCATCTACACACCGGAGGGACAGCGGCAGATAAAGGAAACGATAGATTATTATATGGACAATGCCCGGACCATGAAGCAGGGCCTTGAAGCGGCCGGGCTGAAAGTCTACGGCGGTGTGAACGCTCCTTACATCTGGCTGAAAACACCCGACGGAACAAGTTCCTGGCGGTTCTTCGAACAGATGCTGTACGAAGCCAATGTAGTGGGCACACCGGGTGTAGGTTTCGGCCCCAGCGGTGAAGGATATATCCGGCTGACGGCCTTCGGCAAGCACGAAGACTGCGTGGAAGCCATGAAGCGCATCCGGAAGTGGCTGAAATAAAAAAACAATTGAATTAGCGAGGTACTTGCTATAATCGAGTCGGACTGATCATCCGGAATTTTTCTAAACTTAAAGGTAAAAAGGTATGAAAACAAAAAGTGTAAAATGGGGAATAATGGCAATGGCGCTGTTATCAATGGCAATGCCTTTCACGGCAAAGGCTCAGGATAAAGTGGAAGCGTCGGCAGGCGTCGACTTCGTAAGCGGTTACGTGTGGCGTGGCCAGGATTTGGGAGGGGTAAGCCTCCAGCCGAGCGCATCCATCGCCTACAAAGGTTTCTCTCTGGGAGCTTGGGGCTCCGTAGGCATCGAGAGTTCGGACACGAAAGAGTTCGACCTCATACTGGGATATTCAACCGGAGGCTTCAGCGTATCGGTGACGGACTACTGGTACAATGTGACCGGAGATGGGGTGACAGCCAAATACTTCCAGTACGGTGCACACAATGCTGCCAACTCACATCTGTTCGAAGCGCAAATCGGCTATGATTTCGGCCCCGTAGCCATAAACTGGTACACCAACTTTGCAGGCGACGACGGTGTTGACAAAGACGGTGACCGTGCTTATTCATCCTACATCTCCGTGGCAGCCCCCTTCACACTGGGCGGTCTGGACTGGACGGCCGAGATAGGCGCTACCCCTTGGGCCACGGACTTCTATGGAGCCAACGGATTTGCCGTATGCGACGTCAGCCTGGGAGTATCAAAAGACATCAAAATCACCGATTCCTTCTCCCTCCCGTTGTTTGCCAAAGCAACCTGGAATCCAAGGTCTGAAGGTGCCTATTTCGTAGTCGGACTAAGCTTCTAAAAGCAAAGAACTATGATTTATACACGCCGAAAGGCAAATAGTAAATCGTAAATTGTCTAATCGTAAATTATTTAAGGTATGAAAAAGATTGAAGCTATTATCCGAAAGACCAAGTTCGAGGACGTGAAGGACGCGCTGCTCGAAGCGGACATCGAATGGTTCTCCTATTATGATGTACGGGGCATCGGGAAATCCAGACAAGCCCGTATCTACCGTGGTGTCATGTACGACACCAGTTCCATCGAGCGCATCCTTATCTCCATCGTGGTGCGCGACAAGAATGCGGAAAAGACCGTACAAGCCATCATCAAATCTGCACAAACCGGTGAAATCGGCGACGGACGTATCTTCGTCATCCCCATTGAGGATGCCATACGCATACGTACTGCAGAGAGAGGCGACATCGCACTCTACAATGCCGAACAAGAAAGATAACGGGCAGCTACAAACCACAACCAAGAAAATACAATACAACTAAAAGCAACAAGAAATTATGGATAAACTTATTTTAAGTGAACTGACCAACGGACTGAACACTGTATGGATGCTGCTTGCAGCCATGCTGGTATTCTTCATGCAGCCGGGCTTTGCACTGGTCGAAGCCGGTTTCACCAGAGTAAAAAATACGGCCAATATCCTGATGAAGAACTTCGTTGACTTCATGTTTGGCAGCCTGCTCTACTGGTTCATCGGTTTCGGACTGATGTTCGGTGCAGGCGGATTCATAGGAATGCCCCATTTCTTCGACCTCTCGTTCTACGACGGCGGCGGGCTTCCCACGGAAGGTTTCCTGGTATTCCAGACTGTATTCTGCGCAACGGCTGCCACCATCGTGTCCGGAGCTATGGCAGAACGTACCAAATTCTCCATGTACCTGGTTTACACCATCTTCATCAGTGTGCTGATTTATCCCGTTTCCGGTCACTGGACTTGGGGCGGCGGCTGGCTGATGAACGGTGAGGCAGGTTCCTTCATGATGGAAACATTCGGAACAACTTTCCATGACTTCGCAGGTTCCACCATCGTCCACTCCGTAGGCGGCTGGATTGCCCTGGTAGGTGCGGCCATCCTCGGCCCGCGCATCGGAAAATACGGCAAAGACGGCAAGTCAAGAGCCATTCCGGGACATAACCTCACGATTGCGGCACTGGGTGTATTCATCCTTTGGTTCGGATGGTTCGGCTTCAACCCCGGTTCACAGTTGGCAGCAGCCACTACGGACGATGCAAGGGCCATCTCGCATGTATTCCTCACCACCAATCTGGCAGCCTGCGCAGGCGGTTTCTTTGCATTGGCGGTAAGCTGGATGAAATATGGCAAACCCTCCTTGTCTCTGACACTGAATGGCATTCTGGCCGGATTGGTAGGCATCACGGCCGGTTGTGACATGGTTTCTCCTTTCGGGGCGGTAATCATCGGCACCATCTGCGGCATCCTGATGATTTATTCGGTGGAATTCATCGACCGGACACTGAAAATTGACGACCCCGTAGGGGCCAGTTCCGTACACGGCGTCTGCGGTTTCACGGGAACCATCCTCACCGGACTGTTTTCCACCAGTGAGGGACTGTTTTACGGTGCAGGCTGGAGCTTTCTCGGAGCGCAGGTATTCGGTGCACTCGTAGTAGGCGCATGGGCAGCAGGCATGGGATTCATCATCTTCAAAGGACTCGACAAAATCCACGGCCTCCGCGTTTCCAAACGTGTGGAGGAAGAAGGACTCGACATTTACGAACACGGCGAGTCTGCCTACGGTGCATAATGATTTTATATTTTATTAAACCAACAATTACAACTCTAAGGTATTATGTCAAAATTGAGATTCAGAGTAGTAGAGACGGCGTTCAAGAAGAAACCCGTTGCAGTGGCAGTCCCGGCGGAACGTCCGTCAGAGTATTTTGCCAAGTATGTATTCAACAAGGAGAAGATGTTCCGCTATCTGCCGAGCAAGGTGTATGCCAAACTGACGGATGTGATTGACAACGGAGCTCCGCTGGACCGCAGCATAGCCGACGAGGTTGCCGCAGGTATGAAGAAATGGGCGGTTGAAATGGGGGCGACCCACTATACGCACTGGTTTCATCCGCTGACCGAAGGTACTGCCGAAAAGCACGATGCTTTTGTGGAACACGACGGCAAAGGCGGCGTGATGGAGGAATTCACTGGCAAACTGCTCGTGCAGCAGGAACCGGACGCTTCCAGTTTCCCGAACGGCGGTATCCGCAATACGTTCGAGGCACGTGGCTACTCGGCATGGGACCCCTCCTCCCCGGCATTCATCGTAGACGACACGCTCTGCATCCCGACTATTTTCATCGCCTATACCGGTGAGTCTCTGGACTACAAGGCACCGTTGCTGAAAGCCCTGCGTGCCGTAGACAAGGCTGCCGTCGACGTATGCCACTATTTCAATCCGGAAGTAAAGAAAGTGGTTGCCTATCTGGGCTGGGAGCAGGAATATTTTCTGGTTGACGAAGGGTTGTACGCCGCACGCCCCGACCTGCTGATGACCGGACGCACGCTGATGGGCCATGACAGCGCCAAAAACCAGCAGTTGGAAGACCACTACTTCGGGGCCATCCCCAGCCGTGTGGCCGCTTTCATGAAGGAACTGGAAATCGAAGCGCTGAAACTCGGCATCCCCGTCAAGACCCGCCACAACGAAGTGGCTCCCAACCAGTTCGAGCTGGCTCCCGTCTTCGAGGAATGCAACCTGGCGGTAGACCACAACATGCTCATCATGGCCTTGATGCGTAAAGTGGCACGTAACCACGGTTTCCGCGTACTGCTGCACGAAAAGCCCTTCAAGGGTGTCAACGGTAGCGGCAAGCATAATAACTGGTCGCTGGGTACGGACACCGGTATCCTGCTCCACGCACCCGGCAAACTGCCCGAAGAGAACCTGCGTTTCATCACCTTCGTAGTGAATACGCTGATGGCCGTATACCGTCACAACGGATTGCTGAAAGCCTCCATCTCCAGTGCAACGAACGCCCACCGGCTGGGTGCCAACGAAGCGCCTCCGGCCATCATCTCTTCCTTCCTGGGCAAGCAGTTGAGCCAGGTGCTGGAACACATCGAAGAGAGCACTAAGGACGACCTCGTCAGCCTCAGCGGCAAGCAAGGCATGAAGCTGGACATCCCGCAGATTCCGGAACTGATGATAGACAATACCGACCGCAACCGCACCAGCCCGTTTGCCTTCACCGGCAACCGCTTCGAGTTCCGCGCCGTGGGTTCCGAAGCCAACTGCGCCAGTGCCATGATTGCGCTGAACTCCGCCCTTGCCGAGCAATTAACGGAATTCAAGAAAGATGTGGACGAACTGATTGAAAAGGGGGAGCCGAAAATCTCCGCCATCCTCGAAGTCATCCGCCGGTACATCAAAGTCTGCAAACCCATCCACTTTGACGGCAACGGTTACAGCGATGAATGGAAAGCCGAAGCAGCCCGCCGCGGTCTGGACTGCGAGACAAGTGTTCCCGTCATTTTCGACAACTACCTGAAACCGGAGAGCATCCGGATGTTCGAGTCCATCGGTGTCATGACGAAGAAGGAACTGGAAGCCCGTAACGAGGTGAAATGGGAAATGTACACCAAGAAAATACAGATTGAAGCCCGCGTGCTCGGAGATTTGGCCATGAACCACATTATCCCCGTAGCTACACAGTATCAGTCGGATTTGATTGACAACGTCTACAAGATGAAAGACCTGTTCCCCGCAGAGAAGGCTGCAAAACTGTCTGCCAAGAATCTGGAACTCATCGAAGAGATTGCCGACCGTACCGCCTTCATCAAGGAGCATGTGGATGCCATGATTGAGGCGCGCAAAGTGGCCAACAAAATTGAGAGTGAACGTGAAAAAGCCATCGCCTACCACGACAACATCGTACCGATGATGGAGGAAATCCGTTACCACATCGACAAGCTGGAACTCATCGTCGACAATCAGATGTGGACGTTGCCCAAATATCGCGAGTTACTGTTTATAAGATGAAAAATGAAGGATGAAGGATGAATCCTTAATCCCTATCTCATTCTTTTGTTGGTTGTTTTAAGTTTGCAGGGGGGAGAGGTGCCGCGAGGCAGTTCTCTCTCTTTTTTCGTCCATGCCAACTGTTGGCGGTAAGCGGGAAATAACCTATCTTTGCCCGTCAGATAAAACAATCCTGTCATCATGAAGAATTTACGTAACTGCTATGCAGCGTTCCTGCTGTTTGCCTTGCTGTTCGTTTCGGCTGCTGCCCCGGCACAAACCGATCTGCAGCAAAAACTGGGTCGGATTTCCGCCATTACGGAAACCCGTCCGTTGGAGTCCACCCGGTTCTCCGAGAAGTATGTAACCTATTTCACCCAGCCGTTGGACCACCGTCATCCCGAAAAGGGCAGTTTCCGCCAGCGTGTGATTGTCTCCCACGTCGGCTTCGACCGTCCCACGGTGATTGTAACCGAAGGCTATGGAGCCGCCTATGCCCTCAATCCCAAGTATCGCGAGGAACTTTCCGAGCTGCTCGATGCCAACATGATTTTTGTGGAATACCGTTATTTCCAGGAATCCACCCCTGAGCCTAAAGACTGGCAATACCTCACCGCCGAGAATTCTGCAGACGACCTGCACGCCGTCCGCAACGCCTTTAAAAGCATCTATCCCGGCAAATGGATTGCGACCGGCATCAGCAAGGGCGGGCAGACTACTCTGCTCTACCGCACGTTCTATCCGGACGACGTGGATATTTCCGTGCCTTATGTAGCTCCGCTCTGCTACGGGGTGGAAGACGGACGCCACGAGCCTTTCCTCAGGAAAGTGTCTACTCCGGAGGACCGCAAACGGATTGAGGACTTCCAGTTGGAAGTGTTGAAACGGAAAGCCGCACTGCTCCCCCGCTTTGAGAAATATTGCGATGAAAAAGGACTCAAGTTCCGTGCGCCCGTTGAAGAGATATACGACTATTGCGTGCTGGAGTATTCTTTTGCCCTTTGGCAGTGGGGAACTCCCGTCAGCAGCATTCCTGCCACCACGGCCTCGGACGATGAGATATTTGCCCATCTGCTCGACATCAGTAATCCCGACTACTTCATTGCCGACAGTCCCACAGCCTCATTCTTCGTGCAGGCCGCCCGCGAACTGGGCTATTACGGCTACGATACGAAGCCTTTCAAGAAGTATCTTTCCATCCAATCGAGCAAGGGTTACCTGCATCGCCTGATGCTTCCCGAAGAGCTGAAAGACATGCCCTTCGACAAGACCCTAAGCAAGAAAATCACGAAGTTCCTGAAAGAGAATGACCCGAAAATGATATTCATCTACGGACAGAACGACCCGTGGACGGCTGCCGGAGTGACCTGGCTGAAAGGTAAAAAGAACATCCATGTATTCGTCGAGCCCGGCGGAAGCCATCGGGCACGCATCGGCACACTGCCCGAAGAGGAAAAGAAGCAAGTGATGGAGCTGATAAATGAATGGTTGAAACAATAAAAACGGATGGTCCGTGTGGCATGAACAGACCATCCGTTTACTCCTGACAGACCATCTGTTCTACCTCAACAGATGGTCTGTTTTTTTATTCTATAATTTGTGCATCCTCAATATCGTCCACTGCCTTTACTGAAGCATCCGGTGTCTTCGGGCGGCGACGCGTAAACTTGAACCAGTTCAGCAGTTCCGAAGCCGCATAGACCAGACTGCTGATACCGATAATGATAAATGCCGTGGAGCGTACTCCCGTAGGATTGAACAGCGCAACCAAGCCGGCAAGCAGAATCAATACCGGAACCACATAAAAACCTCCCGGTACCGGCATCCAGCGACGGGCAGCGGAAAGCGAGGCAATCTGTTGCACTCCTCCCATCACCAGGATAAATCCCAATACAAATGTCAGCAAATCGGCAAAGAAACCGGGCATGATAATCAGCCACAAGCCAAACAGCAGGCTGCCCACTCCCTCGACAGGGAAACGGCTGCGCATCTCCGTGCTCTGTGCAAAGTAGCCTATGATGCTGATAAGCGAAGGCACCAGGAAAATGACACCTATCGTAATCACAAAGTAATCACCCGCCTGGTCGGGAAACATCACCAGCACCAAACCGATAACCAGCGCACATATAGCACGCAAAAATGAATAACTTAATCCTTTCATGAGTCTATGTTTTTTTGCGAAGATACATCTTTATCCGAATAACTCCACACGAAAATCCCGAAAAATCAGTTTACATTCAGCCAGGCATTCATATCTTCGGCCACAAAAAGCCAGTATAATAACAACAGTACAGCAATAACCACGCCTATGGCAACTAAATGTTTTCTATTCATAGTTTGTTCCTTTCTTTTTTTGAATGAATATTCGTTTTTACTACACTTATAAGTCTTATCCAGAAAAAAAGTCATATTTATTTTGGCAGTTAAAACAAAGTGCTTATATTTGTCGCGAAAACGAAGACAGGCTGCACCTCAGCATAAAAAATGAACAAGTTCATTTTATTATACATTCGGTTTGCACTGTCTTTGCCCCCGATAAAACAAAAAAAGTCAATGAAAACAATGTTAGTAAATACATATTGGTGGTGGCACCCGTTACAACTCCGACAGTCGTAAGGGAGCAGCGCTCGTATGTATATATGTAATATATAGTAAAAAACAAAAAGAGCCCTGTCGCACCAAGCGACGGGGCTTTTTTCGTTTAAGCAATAATGCGTTTTGATTTCTGAAATAGTAAATAGTAAATCGTCAAATAATAAATAACATGATGAATTTCTTAGTTGACAAAGAAGGTTATTACGGAGAGTTCGGCGGGGCATACGTTCCCGAAATCCTCCACAAATGTGTAGAAGAGTTGCAGAACACCTACCTCAAGGTGCTGCAAAGTGAGGACTTCAAGCGTGAATACGACCAGTTGCTGCGCGACTACGTGGGACGCCCTTCCCCACTCTACTTGGCACACCGCTTGTCCGAGAAGTACGGTTGCCGGATTTACCTCAAGCGTGAAGACCTGAACCACACCGGTGCCCACAAAATCAACAACAGCATCGGGCAGGTGTTGCTGGCACGCCGCATGGGCAAGCGCCGCATCATCGCCGAAACCGGAGCCGGACAGCACGGTGTGGCCACAGCCACCGTCTGCGCCTTGATGAACATGGAATGCATCGTCTACATGGGTAAGACCGACGTAGAGCGCCAGCGCGTCAATGTGGAGAAGATGAAGATGCTCGGCGCCACCGTCGTTCCCGTCACCAGTGGTAATATGACGTTGAAGGACGCCACCAACGAAGCCATCCGCGACTGGTGCTGCCATCCGTCGGACACCTACTACGTGATAGGTTCCACCGTCGGCCCACATCCGTACCCCGACATGGTGGCACGCCTGCAGTCTGTCATCAGCGAAGAAATAAGGAAGCAGCTCCTTGAACACGAGGGACGCGAATGCCCCGACTACCTCATCGCCTGCGTAGGCGGAGGAAGCAATGCAGCCGGCACCATCTATCACTACGTCAACGACCCGCACGTGCAAATCGTCCTCGCCGAAGCCGGAGGAAAAGGCATTGAAACGGGAATGACAGCCGCCACCATCGCCCTCGGCAAGATGGGCATCATCCACGGCTCGCGCACCTACGTCATCCAGAACGAGGACGGACAGATAGAAGAGCCCTATTCCATCTCTGCCGGACTGGACTATCCGGGCATCGGCCCCATGCACGCCAACCTTGCCAAGCAGAAACGTGCCATCGTCCTCGCCGTCAACGACGATGAAGCCATCCGCGCCGCCTACGAACTGACCCGGCTCGAAGGCATCATCCCCGCATTGGAAAGTGCCCACGCACTGGGTGCGCTGGAGAAGATGAAGTTCAAGCCGACGGACGTGGTGGTGCTGACGGTGTCGGGACGGGGGGATAAGGATATAGAGACGTATTTGAGTGATGAGTGATGAGTTATAAGTGATGAGTTATAAGTGATGAGTTATTTGAAAATACGAGATACAATGAAATAAAATACAAGATACAATGAAACAATATGATTATAAAACAATCAGCCGCACCATGCTCGGTGACTTGCATACGCCGGTAAGCACGTATCTGAAGGTGCGTGACATCTTTCCGCAGAGCGCACTTATGGAGAGTTCCGACTATCACGGCAGTGAGAACAACCGTTCGTTCATCGCTCTGTGTCCGCTGGCTAGTGTCAGCATAGACCACGGCACGGCTATCTTCCGCCTGCCGGACGACAGCCGCGAAGAGCATCCCATAACCGATGCATACCGGGTGGAGAATGCCTTGAACGATTTCCGCGCCCGCTTCCGCGTGGAGGGCGAATACAGCAATTACTGCGGACTCTACGGATACACCTCCTTCAATGCTGTCCGCTACTTCGAGAATATCCCCGTGAAGGACAGCCGCGAAGCTACCAACGATGCGCCGGACATGCTGTACATATTATATAAGTACCTCATCGTCTTCAACGATTTCAAGAATGAGATGCTGCTCCTCGAGATGCTGGCTCCCGGCGAGACCAGCGAACTGGACCAGGTGCAGAAGGCCATCCATAACCGCAACTACACCGCCTACGATTTCCGCGCCGTCGGCCCCACCACCTCCCCACTTACGGACGAGGAGCACAAGGCGAATATCCGCCGCGGCATCGCCCACTGTCTGCGCGGCGACGTTTTCCAGATAGTCCTCTCCCGCCGATTCGAGCAGCGTTTCACAGGCGATGACTTCAAGCTCTACCGTGCCCTGCGCAGCATCAACCCTTCTCCCTATCTGTTCTATTTCGACTTCGGGGGCTTCCGCATTTTCGGCTCGTCTCCCGAAACCCATTGCCGTATCGAAGGCCGCCATGCCTACATCGACCCCATTGCCGGAACCACGAAGCGCACCGGCGATGCAGAGCAGGACGCCCTCAATGCCCGGTACCTGCACGACGACCCCAAAGAGAACGCCGAACACGTGATGCTGGTGGACCTTGCCCGCAACGACCTCTCCCGCAACTGCCGCGATGTAAAGGTGGACTTCTATAAGGAGATGCAGTATTACAGCCATGTCATCCACCTCGTCAGCCGTGTCAGCGGAACGCTCCGCGAAGAGGCCGACCCCGTCAAGGCCTTCATCGACACCTTCCCTGCCGGTACCCTGAGCGGCGCCCCCAAGGTACGCGCCATGCAACTCATCAGCCAGCTGGAACCGCACAACCGTGGAGCCTACGGCGGCTGCATCGGTTTCATCGGACTGAACGGCTCGCTGAACCAGGCGATTACGATTCGTACTTTTGTCAGCCGCAACGGTGTCCTCTGGTTCCAGGCAGGCGGCGGCATCGTAGCCAAGAGCAACGACGAGTACGAGCTGCAAGAGGTGAACAACAAGCTCGGCGCACTGAAAAAGGCGATTGAGATGGCAGAGAAAATGTGAGTTCATGTACCATGTATAATGTACAAAGTACAATTTGCCATGCGGCGTACATTGCGCAGCTAAATGGTACATTGTACATTGTAAATAGTAAATAAATAGATGAAAACAGTTATCATAGACAATTACGACTCCTTCACCTACAACCTTGCCCATCTGGTGAAAGAGCTTGGCGCAGAAGTGGATGTGCTGCGCAACGATAAATTCCGGCTCGAAGAATTGGAGCCATACGATAAAATCATCCTCTCACCCGGTCCCGGTGTCCCCGAGGAAGCCGGACTGCTGCTGGATGTCATCCGCACCTATGCCGGACGGAAACCCATACTCGGTGTCTGTCTGGGCGAACAAGCCATCGGACAAGCGTTCGGCGGAAAGCTGGTCAATCTGGAAGAGGTGTTCCATGGGGTACAGACGGAGATAAGGATGAAGGGGGAAGGATTAAGGATTAGGGATGAAGGATTAGGGGGGAAGGATTATGAAGGTATTTCTCTCGAAGAAGACTATATCTTCTGCGGTTTACCCGATAGGATTCCCGTCGGACGATACCACTCCTGGGTGGTCGATACGGAGGACTTTCCCGAAGCGCTGGCCATTACCGCCATCAGCCCCGAAGGACAAATCATGGCGCTGAAACATCGGGAGTATGACATACACGGCATCCAGTTCCATCCTGAATCGGTACTGACACCCGACGGAAAAACAATCGTAAAAAACTGGCTTTTCAAATGAGGCACTTCAGAAAAAGAGTAAATTCAATCGTCAAATCGTAAATCGTCAAATCGTAAATAAAAAGATGAAAGCAATACTCACCCGTCTCTTCAACCACGAAGAGCTCACGTCGGAGGAGACCAAACAAATCCTCCTCAACATCACCAAGGAAATGTATCCTGAGGCGCAGATAGCAGCCTTGCTCACTGCCTTCCAGATGCGGAGCATCACTGTGGACGAGCTTATCGGTTTCCGCGAAGCACTGATGGAGACACGCCTTCCCATCGACTTCGCTCCCTATCGCCCCATCGACATTGTAGGTACGGGCGGCGACGGAAAGAACACCTTCAACATCTCCACCTGCGCTTGCTTCGTAGTGGCGGGAGCCGGCTACAAGGTTGCCAAGCACGGCAACTACGGAGCCACTTCCGTGAGCGGAGCCAGCAATGTCATCGAGCAGCACGGCGTACGCTTCACCAACAACCCCGACACACTGAAACGCAGCATGGAGGAGTGCAACATCGCCTACCTTCATGCCCAGCTTTTCAATCCGGCGATGAAGTTTGTCGGTCCCGTACGCAAGACGCTGGGAGTGCGCACCTTGTTCAATCTGCTCGGCCCGTTGGTGAATCCATGCTGTCCGGCATACCAGCTGCTCGGTGTGGCAGACCTCTCGCAGATGCGCCTATACACCAACGTATTCTATAAGCTCGGCATTGACTTTGCCGTGGTCAACAGCCTCGACAGCTACGACGAAATCTCCCTGACGGACGAGTTCAAGGTGATGACCCGCAACTACGAGCGCATCTACCGTCCGCAGGCTCTCGGCTTCAAGGATGCCCGTCCCGAAGAACTCTTCGGCGGCGCATGCAAGGAAGATGCCGCCCGCATCTTCGACAATATCCTTACGGGGCATGCCACACCTGCACAAACGCAATGCGTCATTGTCAACGCCGCCTTTGCCATCCAGGTGATGGAGCCGCAGAAAGAGATTGAAGAGTGCATCGCCATCGCACGCGAATCGCTGGATAGCGGACGGGCGCTGGCGACACTGAAAAAATTTATCGAGATTAATAAATGAAGCAATGAAAGATATACTGTCCGAAATCATCGCCCATAAGCAAACAGAGATTGAACTGCAAAAGCAAACCGTCTCTCTGGAACAGTTGCAGGAGCAAGCCGGAGTCATCATCCGGGAGAATGCGGCCCACCGCCGCAGCATGAAGCAGGCCCTTGCCGCTTCTTCTACAGGAATCATCTCCGAGTTCAAACGCCGTTCACCCTCCAAAGGCTGGATAAACGAGGCTGCCCGGGCAGAGGAAATACCCGCCTCCTACGAAGCCGCCGGCACCGCCGCCCTCTCCATCCTGACGGATGAGAGGTTCTTCGGCGGTACGCTGCGCGACATCCGCACGGCCCGTCCGCTCGTCCGCATCCCCATTCTGCGCAAGGACTTCATCATCGACGAGTACCAGCTTCTGCAAGCCTGCATCGTAGGTGCCGACGCCGTACTGCTCATTGCCGCCTGCCTCAGTCCGGAGCAGTGCAGCACCCTCACCACCCAAGCCCACGAACTCGGGCTGGAGGTATTGCTCGAAATCCACAGCCCTTCGGAACTCTCCTATATAAATAAGGAGGTCGACATGGTCGGTGTCAACAACCGCAACCTCGGCTCCTTCGTCACCGATGTGGAGAACTCCTTCCGGATAGCCCGGCAACTGCGCGAAGCCACCCACGGACCGGCATCCCCGCTCCTTGTCTCCGAAAGCGGCATCTCCGACCCCGAAACCATCTGCCGCCTGCGTGCCGCCGGCTTCCGCGGTTTCCTCATCGGCGAAACCTTCATGAAAACAGCCAATCCGGGCGAAACCCTGAAAAAGTTCATCCAAGACAGTCTCTTAATTAATAATTGAAAGTTGATAATTGTAAATACAAAAGTCTCTCATACAGCGTTACATCGCGCAGCCAAATTGTAAATAGTAAATTGTAAATCGTAAATAAAATGTCTCCTCTCATCAAAGTATGCGGAATGACCGAAGCAGAAAACATCCGCAATGTAGAACTGCAAGGTGTAGATATGATTGGTTTCATCTTCTACCCCAAATCTCCCCGTTGTCTGTGCCAGATGCCCGGGTATCTGCCAGCCTGCGCCAAGCGCGTCGGCGTCTTTGTCAACGAAAGTAAGGAAAACATCCTGATGTATACCGACCGTTTCGGCCTGGACTACATCCAGCTGCATGGCCATGAAGCTCCCGAATACTGCCGTTCCCTGCGCAATGCAGGCCTGCACCTCATCAAGGCTTTCTCTATCTTGCTGCCCAAGGACCTGCTTGCCGTATCTGCCTACAATGGTCTGTGCGACTACTACCTCTTCGACACCAAGACCCCGCAGTACGGCGGTTCCGGCAACCAGTTCGACTGGAACCTCCTGCACCGCTACAACGGTCCCACCCCGTTCCTGCTTAGCGGTGGCATCAACCCCTACAGCGTAAAAGCCCTCCGGGAGTTCCGCCATCCCTATTTCGCAGGTATCGACATCAACAGCCGTTTCGAAACGGCACCGGGAATAAAGGATGTGGAACGCATCTCAAACTTCCTGAAAGAACTGAAGGGAGGTACGATTTGACGATTTACTATTTACTATTTGGCTGCGCAATATACGCCACATGGCAAATTGTACATTGTACATGGTAAATAGTAAATAGTAAATTGTAAAATTGTAAATCGTACCATGCAGCATATATTGCGCAGCCAAATAGTAAATTGTAAATTGTAAAATTGTAAATAGAAATAGTATGTTGAACCGCATTAACCAACTTTTCCAGGACAGCCCCAAGAATCTGCTGTCCATTTACTTTTGTGCAGGCTGTCCCACCCTCGACGGTACAGCCGACGTTATCCGTGCCCTCGAAAGAAACGGAGTCAGCATGATTGAAATCGGAATTCCGTTCAGTGACCCCATGGCCGACGGCATTGTCATTCAGAACGCCGCCACCCGCGCCCTGCACAACGGCATGTCCCTCCGCCTGCTTTTCGAACAATTGCGCGACATCCGTCGCGATGTCCGCATCCCCCTCATCCTTATGGGGTACCTCAATCCCATCATGCAGTTCGGCTTCGAAGCCTTTTGCCAGAAGTGCGTGGAATGCGGCATCGACGGCGTCATCATTCCCGACCTCCCTTTCCGCGATTACGAAGAGAGTTACAAAGCCATCGCCTCGAAGTATGACATCCGTGTCATCATGCTCATCACCCCCGAAACCAGCGAAGCCCGCGTCCGCGAAATAGACGCCCACACCGACGGATTCATCTATCTGGTGTCCAGTGCCGCTACCACCGGTGCCCAAAAAGACTTCGACACCCGGAAGCAAGCCTACTTCAAGAAGATAGAGGATATGAACCTGCGCAATCCACGCATGGTAGGCTTCGGCATCAGCAACAAGCAGACATTCGATGCCGCTTGCGCCCACTCATCCGGTGCCATCATCGGCAGCCGCTTCGTCACGCTGCTCAACGAGAAGGAAGGAGATACGGAAAAGGCTATCAGGCAGTTGAAGGAAGATTTGAAACAGTGAGCTTATTCAAATTTCATACAATATATTTTTCGCAATGAAAAAATAAAAGAGACAAAATCATCACAACTTGTCTCTTTTATTTTCTCCCCATCCCATATTTCACTATCTTTGTGCCCGAAAAAAGCTCTAATACGAATATCATGAAAGTCGATTGCCCTTCCGTACTATTGATTTACACTGGCGGAACTATCGGAATGATAGAAAATCCCGAGACCGGTGCGCTTGAGAACTTCAACTTCGACCAACTGCTACAGCATGTTCCCGAACTGAAGCGCTTCAACTACCGCATCTCTTCCTATCAGTTCGACCCACCGATCGACTCTTCCGACATGGAGCCTTCCCTCTGGGCAAAGATTGTAAAAATCATCAACTACAACTACGACAACTTCGACGGCTTCGTCATCCTGCACGGTACCGATACGATGGCCTATACAGCCTCCGCCCTCAGCTTCATGCTCGAGAACCTTTCCAAGCCGGTCATCCTCACCGGTTCCCAGCTTCCCATCGGCACCCTGCGCACCGACGGGAAAGAGAACCTCATCACCGCCATTGAAATAGCCGCCGCCAAGCATCCGGACGGTACCCCTATCGTCCCCGAAGTGTGCATCTTCTTCGAGAACGAGCTGATGCGGGGCAACCGTACCACCAAAATCAATGCCGAGAATTTCAACGCTTTCCGCTCCTTCAACTATCCCCCACTGGCAAAGGCAGGCATCCATATCCGCTATAACGAGCACCTCATCCGACGCCCCGACCCGTCGCGCCCCATGAAGCCGCACTACCTTTTCGACACCAATGTCGTAGTGCTCACCCTCTTTCCCGGCATCCAGGAAAGCATTATCAACTCCGTGCTTCATGTTCCCGGCCTGAAAGCCGTTGTCCTCAAGACCTTCGGTTCCGGCAATGCCCCCCAGAAAGAATGGTTCATCCGCCAGCTGAAAGAAGCCAGCGAACGTGGCATTGTCATCGTCAACATCACCCAATGCCAAAGTGGTGCCGTCGAGATGGGACGCTACGAAACCGGACTTCACCTTCTCCAGGCAGGTATCATCAGCGGCTATGACAGTACCCCCGAATGTGCCGTCACCAAACTTATGTTCCTCCTGGGACACGGACTGAACCAAGCCGAAATCCGCCACCGCATGAATTCCGACCTGGCAGGAGAAATCACCAAGATTCAGTAAAGCGGCAATACATAGGGTATATAGTAATATTGACAATTTTCAAGATAAACTTGTTTTATCTACCCACACAAAAGCGTTAAAAAGCGTTAACCAATACGCTTTTATCCCCCATTAATAAAGTATATTAGCTTAAATAAACGTACTTTTGCTTACAATCAAGCAAAACAAATGTAAAATATGGGAGAAAATATCCAATACAAACGCTTTCTGCCGCTTGTTATTCTTACAGTAGGCATGCTGCTGCAGGGTTGTAAAGACGATGTTTTTAACCCCGAGAAAGTGAAAGCAGCCTATCAGGACAGGTTTCCGGTCAAGAACATAGACCCGGCTATGGATTGGAAAATGACTCAGCAGGTCCGGGTCAATGTTTCTGTATCCGAAGATACCGGCATCGACTACACCATACGTATTTACGACAAGAACCCCTTAATCAGCCGGTCATCCGCCAAACTGCTGGCAGAAGGCACCGCCAATAATACAACGGTATTTACCACCGTCATGGACTGCCCTTCTGTGCTGACGAGCGCTTTCGTGTGCCGCACCGATGCACACAGCCGCAACATAGTAAAATACGTATCCATCCAAAACGGTCAGCTCCATGCCGCTTTCGGCAGTTCCCCTGCAACTACACGTGCCGCATGGACGCGCAGTGTCAGCATCGAGACCTATTCACCGGAAAAGTCTGAGGCGGAAATCACCGCAATGCTATCAAGTGCCGAAGAAATAAGGCCGAATACCGATTTTCAAAACGGAAAAGCCTACAAAATCTCCAAAGACAATATATATAGGAATAAAATCAGCAAGGACGGCATGGGAAGTGACAATCCGGCCATCATCATCATTGAAGGCAGCTGGGAACCCAATGGAAACAACATGACCGTTGAACGAGGCTTCGAATTCTATGTGATTGACGGAGGGGAAATCGTGATACCGGACGAGCACACCTTCACTTTAGTGCAATCCAGCCGGTTTATCGTCTACGCGGGTGGAACCATCAAAGGGAACGACATCGAATTGACCAATGCATCCGGAGGCAGCTACAACTACAATGCCGGCACTATGGAAATAGATGATTTCCATGTCAGCCAGGGAGGAGCATTCTATAATTGCGGTACTGTGCGTGTCGATGAAATGAATTTCGACAGCGGATGCAAATTCATCAACCAGGGCAAAGCCTATATCGGGAAAACCGACAGCAACATCACTATAGACAACGGATGCTATCTATATGCGGAAGAATTTGTAGGCACACTGAACATGGGAGACACCTCTTCTGCAGAGATAGAGGATTTCGGGGACCATAGCAACAATTACAACACCCAAATCACGATGGGTGACAACTCCATGATAACCGTACTTGATGAAGCAGAATTGTCACAAGCACAATTTATGGGTCCAAACAATGAATATGCACTGGTAAAAATCAATAAAATTGAAGATATAGGAAATTTCTCCAGCCAGGGAAACATTCATTATGAAGTGAAAGAAATTGACGATGATATCACCGAGGATATCTGGTGGGAAGCCAAATTCCTTGATGCCATCAAGAACACCGAAGGAACCATATCCAAATGGGGAGAATCCCCCATCACCATTCCTGCCGGAGACTGTACGGGCGAAGGCAATACTCCGGACGAGTCCGGCTCAGAAACCCCTACAGACCCGGTCTCCTATACGTACGTATTCGAAGACAACTTCCCGTTGGTAGGCGACTATGACTTCAACGACGTGGTCTTGGACGTGAAGACCTACTATCACCGCGAGAAAAAGACGAACCACATCAAGCGCATACAGCTCGACGTGACCCTTGCTGCAGCAGGAGCAAGCAAGCCGTTGGGCGTAGGGCTCCGGATTACCGGAATCAATAAATCCGATATCCGGGAAGTCAAGACCGGAGGAAATGATTCCCGTTTCCAAGAATCATTCAACGACCCGTACAACAAATTCAGGTATAACAACGTTACTTACATGGAAGATTCCGATCCGAGTGTCGTAATCCCCATCGCAGGCGAGGTGCACAATGTATTCGGAGTTGAACCGGGTGAGATGGTAAATACCGGCATTGGAGTAACCGCCAAAAAGTACACTTATGAAGTCATTATTGAACTGGCAGACCAAACCCGGACAGAGCCCCCATTCTCAAAAGACAATCTGGACTTCTTCATCTGTTATCAATATAAAAGCATGGAACAACGCATGGAAGTCCATCTTTACGAATTTTGGGGATATGGCGCCACTGCCGCCGGAACCATACAGCAAGAGAATCTTGACTTGGCAGGCAACAACACGTGGGCAATCTGCGTGCCGTATGGCTTCCGCTATCCCAAAGAAACAATCAATGTGTCACGTACTGATATCCCCGAGGCAAGCGCATATCCGGAATTCATCTATTGGGCCCAAGACAGAACCCAGTATACGGAATGGTACGAACACCCGGTAGAAGAAAATGTATATAGATAAATATAGCAAACAACTATCATAAACAATGAAACAAATATTATTTGTAGATGACAAACCTGCCATAGGCAAGGTACTCTCGGTCTATTTAGGGAAAGAGAATGAGCTGGTTTATTTCGAAGATCCCGTCAGGGCCATAGAATGGCTGAATGAAGGGAACGAGCCCGCTCTCATCATTTCGGACATACGCATGCCCAAGATGACCGGCAGTGAATTCCTGGCATATCTGAAAGGCAATTCACTTTTCAAGGACATTCCGGTTGTGATGCTTTCCAGTGAGGAAAGTACCACCGAGCGCATCAACCTGCTCGAAGCCGGAGCCGAGGATTTCATACTGAAACCTTTCAATCCTATGGAACTGAAAGCCCGCATCAAGAAATTCCTCTAAACAACAAAATCAATGGATATGTTATATTATATCTACATAGGCAGCAACCGCGCCACTATCGACCACTTAAGTAAAGTTACGGGAGGCATGTTCATGGCTGTTTCATCCTGCAACAAGGCAACGAAAGTCATCGACGGCATCCGCGAACGATATAACACATCTATCCTTTACGAACAAAGCGACCCTCAAAAAGACTGTGAAAACATCACTTTCCTGCACAAGCGTTTCCCACGCGTCTACATCATCCTTGTCACCGAGGAGCTGCAGAAGGAAAACCGCAAGCTCTATCTGCAGGCAGGTGTCAATAACACCCTCTCCCCTACGACCCATGAGGGGAATCTGCAACAAATGACAAAATTCCTCCAACTGCGCAAGGAGCATAAGTTGCAGGAATTCAGCCAGTCACACCGTAAGATATTCAACACCTTCCACCTGCCTGTGTGGAAGCGTATCTTCGACATCCTTTTTGCCGTTGCCGTACTGATTGCACTGTCTCCGATATTCATTGTGACAGCCATAGCCATCCGCATGGAAAGCAAGGGAAAAGTGATTTACAAGTCCCAGCGCGTAGGCAGCAACTACCAGATATTCAACTTCCTGAAGTTCCGCTCCATGTACACCAATGCAGACAAGCGCCTGAAGGAGCTGAATGCACTCAACCAATACAAGATGGAAGAAGAACTGACGGACGAGCAGCCCGATATCCGCTTCGACGACCTGACCGGCACTTCCGAAGAGGAGGCTACCCTGCTGATTTCGGACGATTTCGTCATCTCCGAAGAAGACTTCCTCAAAAAGAAGGCCCAAGAAAAACAGAATACATTTGTCAAGATAGAGAACGATCCCCGCGTCACCCGCGTAGGCCGTTTCATCCGCAAGTACAGCATTGACGAACTGCCGCAGCTGTTCAACGTCCTCAAAGGAGACATGAGCATCGTGGGCAACCGCCCGCTCCCCCTCTACGAGGCCGAGCTGCTGACCAGCGACGCATATATCGAGCGCTTCATGGCCCCCGCCGGACTGACGGGACTGTGGCAAGTGGAAAAACGAGGCGGTGCCGGGAAGATGTCGGCCGAAGAGCGCAAGCAACTGGACATTAAGTACGCCAAAGAATTTTCATTCTGGCTGGACATGAAGATACTGTGCAAGACGCTGACAGCGTTTGTGCAGAAAGAGAATGTATAAAAATAAAGACAACAGGAATTATATGGCTTTAGAGATGATAAAAAGATATATCACGTCCATCATTTACAGAGTAATCCTCTTAGGATTGTTGGGGGTACCTTTGTCTGTGGCTGCGCAGCAGGAGTTGACACGGGAGGAGCGCATCAAGATATTGGAGCAACTCAAGATGGAGGACAAGAAAATAGAAGTCAACACATTGGGTTTAATCAGTCCGAAGACATCAATAGATATTGAGAAGTTAGAGTTGCCCCCTCTATCTGTCTTTCTTGATGCAGTGACAGAAAATGCATTAGTAAAAAAAGCGCAATCCCAAGTAGAGCAAGTCAAGAACCAATATAGATTAGAAAAGCGGAACTGGTGGAACTACTTCAGACTAAACGGTAACTATTCCTACGGACGCTACAATATTATAGGCAATGCCAGTGACGAGTTCACCCCTATGTACCAGACGACGATGTCAAGTGCCCAGCACAACTTCAATGTCGGGGCCAGCGTCGGCATCACTTTAGGAGACTTGTTCAACCGACCGCTGAAACTGAAAGACTACCGCTATCAGATAGAACAATTGCAATATATGCAAGAAGATGTCATGGAAGAACGGAGACTAAAGGTATTGGAAGCCTACAATGCAGTTACCGAACAATTAGCCACTATAAAAGCCAAAGCAGAAACGGCCGCCTTGTATAACGCACAGATGAAAATCTCAGAAAACAACTTCATACAAGGAACCGTTGACATCATTTCACTCTCTTTGGAACGTGCGCGCCGCACTGGTGCCGTGACCACGTATGAACAGAGTCGTGTAGCTTTACACAATTCTATCGTATTACTGGAGATGCTGACTAATGTAAAAGTTATATCAGACAAATAAACCGATTATGAATATAGTACAATTTTTGGCAAGCTTCTTTTACCGCATCCGTTATTGGTTATTGTGGGGAAGCCTCCTTGTTACGGCATTGGTCATATACTTCACTCAATTTTTACCATACAGCTATACGGTAAACAGTAGTTTATATGCAGGCGTAACCAATGGTACCAATTTGGATGGAAGCCAGCTTATCAACATCAACAGTACTTTCGACAATATCATTAATATTGGCAAGTCCAAAAACACTTTAGCAAAGGTCTCTGTACGACTGCTTGCAACCAATCTTGTACACGGTGATGAGTGGAAAGACAATATGTACATTCAAGCCAAACATTACAGACAACTTGTCCAAATCCTTCCCAAAGAAGTATTGGCTTTGGTCGACCGTTCCTCTTTGGATAAAACCGTAACTAATTTAATGAATTACAGAAAGGAGAACAGTAGCAATTTCGTCTATTCCATATTCAACCGCCCTTATCCGTTTTATAGCTATAATGCATTAAATTCAATTATCATCAAACGGTTGGGTACCAGTGATCTGATAGAATTAGTATATACCTCTGCCGATCCCGGCATTACACAAAATACGCTCAAGATATTGGAAGATGAACTGTTAAAGGCTTATGAGCAACTCCGGTTCAGTGCCACGAACAGTGCTATCGCCTATTTTGAAGAGCAAGTGCGCATAGCCAAAAAAGCACTTACTGCAGAAGAAGATGATTTGACAGACTATAGTGTTCAGAAACAAGTCATCAACTACAATGAACAATCCAAAGCATTGGCTCTGACTAAATATGGTACTGATGATCGCATGGAAGAAGTCCAGCGAATCTATGGAAGTGCGGTCGCCTTGCGCCAGATGTTAGAGAATAAAATGGATATACGTGCCAAGATTATACGCACAAATACTAATTTGTTGCAAGAGCTGGAAAAAGTCAGTACCCTGAATCAAAGCATTCTCGAACAGGAAATTTTCACCACAGAACAAAGTCAGCAGAACAGTAGTAAACTTCAAAAAGAAAAAGAAGCCCTGCAAAAGGCAGAAGAAAAGATAAGCCATCTCTCCGATAATTTGAATGAGTACAGTTTTTCCAAAGAAGGTGTAGGCATTCAGGATATGGTGACAGAATGGCTGACGGCATGCATCAATGAGGCAAAAGCCAAAGCTGAAGTGAAAGTATTGGTTGACCGCCAGCGTGAGATTGTCGACCAATACCGGGATTTTTCACCCGTAGGCACCCAAATCAAGCGGAAAGAGCGTGCCGTGGGCATTGCCGAAGACAATTACCGCCGACAGATAGCAGGCCTTGCCGAAGCACACCTCCGCTTGCAGAACATCAAGATGACGACAGCCAACCTGCAAGTCATAGCATCACCCGAGTATCCGCTGACAGACAATGGCAGAAAAAGGCTTATCTACATCCTTGCCGCATTCTTCGGCAGTTTAATATTCATAAGCGGCTACTTCCTGCTGATTGAATTGTTAGACCGCACTCTCCGCGACCCGGACCGCAGCAAACGTCTGTCCGGACTCTCTGTCATTGCAGCATTCAATGGTATAAGCAACTTGAAGTATCGTGGATTCCTCAAGGCTTGCAACCGGCTTGCCGCTGCCTACAGTTGCCGACAATTGAACAACTACCTGCATCCAGACCGTCCTACTGTCATAAACCTGCTCAGCATGGAGAAACGTGAAGGAAAATCATTCCTTGCCAAATATTTCATTGATTATTGGGAAACCGAAGGAATGACAGTGCGTCTTGTAAAATACGACCACGATTTCGATACCCAAAACAAGGGATATGTACAAGCTCAAGAATTGTCTGACTTCTGGGTTCTGAATGAAGCAGAAGAAATACCGGACATCATTTTAGTGGAATATCCTGCTGTCTGTACCGCAACTCTACCTATGCCGGTATTGAAAAAGGCAGATTTCAATTTGCTGATAGCCAACGCCGCCCGATTGTGGGGCAGAGATGACGACACCCGATTGAAACCGTTAAAGGAAGAATTGGAAGGAACTCCTCTATTTATGTATCTCAACAATGCAGACCGCGAAGTGGTTGAAAGCTTCACCGGAGAATTGCCTCCTCATACTCCGGTCCACAGTTTCTTCAGCCGGTTGGCACAATTAGGGTTAACATCCAAATCTGCTGCTGTAAAGTAAATGCAAATGGGTATTAAAGGACATAGTATATCTCCCTTCGTAGCAACACTGTCAGTGCTCATCATAGGGTTGGCTGTAATCACCTACAGCCTACTCTCCGGTGCATGGTATATCTTTGCCTCCATTTGCTTTTTCCCTTTCTTACTGATAATGGCAATACAAGCATTAAAAAATCCTTTTGTCGGTGTATGTCTCCTATTCACATTCAATTACTTTTTCATTCCCTGGTACAGATACACGCAGGGCAGTGGGTTGAGTGTCTGGTATGATGTCGCAACCGTCACCCTGCTTGTGACGCTCCTGATATATTCCTATCACCAACAAGGTAAGATTGCATGGAAATACGCCAAAAACATTCTGACGTTCGGAGGTTGTATATGGGCCATATATACTGCGGCAGAAGTATTGAATCCAACAGCACTCACTGAAGCTTGGGTTTACTCCCGTGGAACCATATACAATACTCTTGTCGTATCATTGATTAGTGTTTTAACAATGACCTCCTACAAGCGGTTGCGAGTCATTATGCTTCTTTTGTCCATATTCACACTGACAGCCGTGGCAAAAGCCATTTACCAGAAATATGCAGGTTTTGATGAGACAGAAACAACCATGCTGATTGAAACGAAAATGTACAGGACACACCTTCTATCCGATGTCACCCGTTATTTTTCCTTTTTCACAGATGCCGGAAATTTCGGCTCCAACATGGGGTTTGCCAGTATCCTGTTCGGCATTTCCGCCATCTTCATGAAAAAACGCTCCATCAGAATCTATTATGCGATTATTGCCATGTGTGCCATATATGCCTTGTTCATTTCCGGCACCCGCGGTGCATTGTTTGTCCCCATCGGAGGAATCATATTGTTAACTTTTCTCAGCAAAAACATCAAACTTATGGGAGCTACAGTCTTCTTCGGATTGTTTTTTTATGTCTTTTTCGCCCATACCTATATCGGTGAAAGCAACACTTCCATCAGGCGTATGCGTACCGCTTTCAGACCGACAGAAGATGCCTCATACATTGTCCGCAAAGAAAATCAAAAAAAATTGGCTGAATATCTAAAATACAAACCTTTCGGAGAAGGACTCGGCTTGGGAGGAGTAGAAGCCATGAAATATGGCGACCGTATCACTACTCTCATTCCCCATGATTCTTTTTATGTCAAGACATGGATGGAAACCGGTATTGTAGGATTAGTGCTTTTTCTTATCATATATGTCAGTGCATTGTTAAGAGGTTGCTATCTTATCATGTTTCGAATCAAGAATAACGAATTACGCGGAATACTCACAGCCATTGCATGCGGTATCTTCGGAATGATGATAAGTGCCTATGGAAATGCTTTCTTCGGGCAATTCCCTACAGGATTTATAATCATTTTATTTTTGTCAGTCCTGATTAACGGGGAGCATATCGACCAACTGCTGACAGAAAAACTGAGAACAAAAAAATAGAAAATATTAAATAGAAAACATATATGAACGACATTTTTTCCATATTCAATCCCGACTGGTGGATGGACGAGAACAACAATGCCTTGCAAATGACGGACGCGGTTCTTTTCTTATTGCTGGCCATCCCCGTAGCCTACTTGTTTATCTATGCATTGGCCTCCTTGCGGAAATACAAGAATCCCTATCCACCGTCCCCCAAGCGACATCGGTTCCTGGTCCTCTTTGTTGTGCTGAAAAACGGCAAGGAAGTGATAGAGTCCATCAATCATTTCCTTGACACGCAGACGTATCCGAAAGAAAAATACGACATCGCAGTGGCTGCCACACAACTGTCCGAAGAAGATTTGGTTACGCTGCTCCAGATGCCGGTCAACATTGTCGTGCCCGATAAAGAGCATTGCACAAAGATATATGCCATACAGCAGGTCATGGAGCGCTATTCTCCTCATGAGTACGATGCCATCACCATATTCAATTCTGACAACAAAATCGTCCCCAACGCATTAGAACTTTTCAACAATGCCTACTACTCCGGCTGCGATGCCATCCAAGCCCACCGCATGACGGAAAACCTGAATACCAACATCGCCGTATTAAACGCCACCAGCGAAGAAATCAACAACCACCTCTTCCGCAAGGCACATACGGCACTGGGATTCTCCTCTGCCCTCATCGGTTCGGGCATGATGTTTGATTTTGAGATGTTCCAGGAAATCGCTCCCAGGTTATCAGGAAGCGATTTGGCCAAAGCTGCAGAAATGGAACTCCTGAAGGAAAACATATATACCGAATACATGGAGGAAATAGTCTGCTATTGCAAAAAGACGGACGATACATCGGGGTACAGCAAAGAACGCCAGCGCTGGTTGGGCTCACAGTACCGCAGCTCCATACTGGCATTGCAACAATTTCCGATAGCATTCTTACAAGGAAAGTGGGATTTATGCGAAAAATTATTCCAATGGCTACTTCCATCCCGTTTCCTGCTCATCTTATATATCACGATATGTGCCGTGGCAATGACGTTTCTGGAGTGGCCGCTTGCTACAAAATGGTATGCACTTTTAGCCGTTTTATTCATCACTTTTCTGATGGCCATGCCCGAAGGGGAAATCAGCCGCAAATTCCGGAGCGCTTTCTGGTCTCTGCCCATATTGGTAGTCACCTCTTCCATGAGCCACATCACGAGAATCTTTAAACGGAAAAAGAAAAGAAAGGCAGCAAAATGAAAATCGCCATCGAAGCCCAACGCATTTTCCGCAAAGACAAGCATGGCATGGACTTTGTCATCCTGGAGACACTGAAAGAACTGCAAAAGCGGAAAGACGGCAATGAATATTACGTATTCGTTGCCCCGGGGGAGGACCGGTGCCTGGAAGAATCGGAAAACCTCCATATCATTGAGCTTCGCTGCCCTACTTATCCTTTGTGGGAGCAGATAGCATTGCCCCAGGCCGTCAGGAAGCTGAAAGCGGACTTGCTGCATTGTACATCGAACACAGCTCCGCTATGGTGTCCCGTCCCTTTGGTGCTGACGCTTCATGACATTATCTATCTGGAGCCGCGTCAGCATCGCAGTCCTTCCTTCTATCAGGAAATGGGATGGCATTACCGTCGCCTGATTGTTCCCCGCATCCTGAAGAAAGCAAGAAAGATTATTACAGTTTCTCAGTTCGAGTGTACCCGCATACGCGAAGCGCTGCAACTTCCCGAAGAAGTCATTAAAGCCGTTTACAACGGCTACAGCGCTTACTTTTCAATGCAGGAAACACCCGATGAGAGTATTGTGCAGAAATACATACCGCACCCGGACTTTCTTTTCTTTCTTGGAAATACAGACCCCAAAAAGAATGCGGCACGTACCCTGAAAGCATACGCGTTGTATCTGAAAGCATCCCAAACGAAACGCCCCCTTCTCATTGCCGATTTGAAAGAAGAATATATCGACCAGCTTCTTCAGCAAGAAGGAATCACCGGGATAAAAGAACATCTGTATTATCCGGGATATATCGGCAACAAAGATTTAGCAACCCTTTATAATGCGGCATTTGCATTTCTCTATCCTTCCCTGCGTGAAAGTTTCGGGATTCCGATACTGGAGGCTATGGCTTGCGGCACTCCCGTAGTGACGGGCAACGTTTCGGCAATGCCCGAAGTAGCCGGTAAAGGTGCCATTTTAGTCAGCCCTCAAGAACCGCAAAAAATAGCAGATGCCTTGCTACGCCTGGAGAATGATGCGACACTCTATCAGCAACAAGTAAATTACAGTCTGGAACGTGTAAAACTGTTCTCCTGGAGACACACTGCGCAAGAGTATGTAAATATATATCAAAGTATTCATGATTAACCGGCAAGAATTATGAGAGACTTCATCATCACCAGCCTGCAAACATGGGACATCGAGATAGGCAGTACCATCAAGAATACGGCATTGGAAATTTCAAAGCAGAACCGGGTGCTCTACATCAACACTCCGATGGACATTTCCATCCGGCTGAGAGGGAACAGACAATCTCCGTCCTACATCCGGCGCATGGCTGTCATCAAGGAAGAGACTTCACCGCTCCGGCAAATCAACGCCAACATGTGGGTGCTGGACTGTCCTTTCATGTTATTTTCGGCCAACTTCCTGCCTGCACCGCTTTTCAATATCGTCAACAGAAAAAACAATGCCCGTATAGCCCGATGGATTGTAGAGCAGGCTGCCGCGCTCGGTTTCAAGAATTACATCCACCTCATCGATACGGACATTTACCGCAGCCGCTATCTGAAGGAGTACATCCATCCGGCTATCAGCATCTATTACCGGCGCGACTACGTCATAGGCGAAGCTTACTGGCGCAGGCACGGCACCCGTCTTGAACCGGAACTGGCTGCTTCGGCCGACCTTGTTCTGGCAAACTCCACCCGTTTTGCCGCAGAGCTGCAAGCCTACAACCCTCATACCTACCCCATCGAAACCGGAGTAAACCTGACGCTATACAACCCCGCCAAAGAGTACGGAACGCCCGATGATGTACAAAATATTCCACATCCTATCATCGGATATATGGGTACGATAAACAGTACCCGCCTTGACGGAGAACTGCTCTATCAGATAATAAGTCAGCGTCCCGATTATAGTTTTGTGTTCACCGGACCGGAAGACGACGGTTTTCGCCAACACCGAATCCACAGCTTGAAAAATGCGTATTTCACCGGGCAAAAAAAAGTGGACGAGTTGCCCGCTTACATCACAGCCTACGATGTCTGCATCAATCCGCAAATGGTGAACGACATTACCGACGGTAACTATCCATTGAAAATAGACGAATATCTGGCTATGGGTAAACCCACTGTCGCAACCAGTACCCACACCATGCGCCACATATTCGCAGACCACACGCACCTGGCCACCAACCCGGAAGAATGGCTTTCGGCCATAGACCGTGCTGTGACCGAAGCTGACGACAAAGAGCTCGCCAAACAGCGCATAGCCTTTGCCGAGACCCACAGCTGGGGACACAGTGTAAAGAAAATATACGGCATAATCGATAATTTTTTGAAGGAGAAAGCTACATGAACTATCGTAACATAGACGACCTGAACCATTGCATCCTGCAACATCTCAGCATTCTGCCACGGGATTTCGACCTCATTGTCGGCGTGCCCCGCAGTGGCATGTTTCCCGCCAACCTGCTGGCGCTCTACCTGAACCTGCCGGTCACGGACATAGACTCTTTCCGCAACGGGCATATCTATCAGACCGGAGAACGGGGGAAAACTTTCAACATGAACAATATACATAATGTATTGGTTGTGGATGATAGCATAGCCACGGGAGATGCCATGAAGAAATGCCGCGAATTTCTGAAGGACATAGAACATTTATACAACGTCAAATATTGTGTCATTTATGCAGTTCCACTACAAATCAATTCCGTAGACTACTTTTTTGAAATAGTCGATTATCCCCGTTTCTTCCAGTGGAACATCATGAACCACTCTATCCTGCAAAAAACGTGTATGGACATTGACGGCGTGCTTTGCGCAGACCCCACTCCGGAAGAGAACGACGACGGCGAGAAATACCGTCATTTCCTGCTGAACGCTCCTCCGCTATTCATTCCCAAAGTCACCATCGGCACGCTGGTCACTTCACGCTTGGAGAAATACCGCCCGGAAACGGAAGCCTGGCTCCAGAAGAACCATGTAAAATGCAATAAGCTCGTCATGCTGGACCTGCCGGACATGGCTGCACGCCAACGCGCCAACTGCCATGCCTCCTTCAAAGCCCAGGAATACGGTTCATCCACCGACTACATGCTGTTTGTGGAAAGTTCCATGCCGCAGGCCATAGAAATCAACCGCCTGACCAAGAAACCGGTACTCTGTACGGAAACGTTCCAGATGATTTATGAATCCAAATCGCTGTACTACAACCTGAAGTCGGGAGAAACATTCCCGTGGCTGCGGCGTTTCCTGATAAGGGTGCGCAACAGACTGAGAACGTCATTTCCTTCCCAAAAATAGCATCCGCAACATCCCGGAGCGGTCAAGCAGCTTGTCTACTAATACCGGCCCGATTGTCGCAATAAAAGTTGCAGACAGCAAGATGGGGACAATCGCATCAATCCCCATCATTTTCAGTATAATCCGCCCGCCGGAAGTACCGAAACCATGAAAAAGATAAATACTGTACGCATAACTGCCTATCCAGACAAAAAAACGGTTGTGCCACTTCGATGCCAGCAGCAGGAACAAGGCAGGAATCAACGTCACGGGATAAAGCAGCATGCTCAAAGAGGCGCATTTGCCGGGATAGAACCACACTGTCTGTATCAGGGCAATCCCGCATAGCGCCACTGCAAGCATGACGTGCCTGACAGCCGGACGACTGTAGAGCGGCACAGCAAAACGGCAGGAAGCCACGCCGACAAAGAAATAGGGCAATTGCCCCAAGGCACCCTTGAAACTGAACAGGTCGGGCACCTCATGCAGAATCCACACATCATTTATCCTACTGAGAATCAGCGCCGCCATGCAACAAACAGCCCACTTGCCCGGAGTGTCCATCCACTTCCGGCTGTCCATCCACCATTGCACTACAAAAATCAGGAACAACGACGGCAGATACCAATATATGGTATAAGGGAATACATAAATGCGCCACATCTGGCTAAGCTCCCCTTTATTATTGGTGCCCGGCATCAGATACTGTACCAGAAAATACAACGTGCCCACCGCCGCCATCGGCACCAGCAGACGCAAAGCTTTCTTCCGGACGAAACTTCCAAAACCGGAAGATGCGGAGAAAGGCTTCAACGCATAAGCCCAGCCGGCAATAGCCGTAAACAGAGGCATCTGAATATAATCTATCCACACATAAAGATAGCGCAACGGATGTGGAAAATCAATCTTCATGCCCCCACCGGGCCCGGAACCGACGACATGCCCCACCACAACCAACAAGATAGCGATGCCACGCAAAGTTTCAACAGACAAGTTTTTTTCCGCATTTGCCATATTGCAAATATACGGAATTTTTCTGTAACCGGTCTCACTATTTTCTTCTTTATTCCTGCATTGACACACTTTTAAAATTGTAAAAATACATCTCCTTCCGGGTAAAATCCGTATCTTTGCTGTGTTTTTCTTAAAAACGTACAATGAGTAAAAAAAGTAAGCCTGACCCTCCATAGCGAGGGCCAAACCGCAGTAAGCATCGAAAAGAATACTGCACACAGTAGAAATCCATTATTGGATAAGTTGGAAATCATTGCAGAGGCAATTGGCGGCTTGCTGGAAGGGAAATCGTCTTTCTCCCAAAGCGAACTGCGCAGTCTGGCCCACATACGGCAGATGACACGCATGCACAAAACAAAGTCCGGAGAACAATAGCTACTGTGAGTCGAATGTTTACGAATGTAACAAGTAGAAGACCGCCTGAAGAGAGGGCTCCACCGACTACTTTCCGTAAAAAAAACACATATTTCTCCATTGTATGCCTAAGCACCCGAAAAAAGACGGGAGCACGCTCAGAACATCTTCTGAGGCCGATGAAATACTGCCAACCCTACAAAAGTCCATTTGCAGGCTTGTTCTGTTATACGTAACTTTGCAGCATATTTTAAAAGATATGACCGCTGCACAGTCTCTCCCTTACACATCACTATGAAGCCCTTCTATCCTTTCAGAATATAAGATAACTATCAGGAAATAGAAAACTAATACACGAAAAAAAATGATTTGGTTCAAACACCCCAACGATTTGCCTAATGACAAAAGACTCGCCTCACTCATCGATAATGAAGGATGCAGGGGCTATGGTATGTATCTGCGCATCATCGAGATGCTCTGCGCACAGCCCGACAGGAAACTCAGTTTCAGTCAACTGAATATTATTTCAAGAAAAGGGTTCTCCAGAAAATACATGGAGAAAATTATCTGGGAATACAAACTTTTCACTATCCACGAAGAAGAATTTGAATCTGCCATCAACTTCAACAATATGGAAAGAGGAAATCATTCGCAAAACAATTTGAAAACTCCGGAGAAAACGGAGGATGCGAAAAACGGTGATAACCCACTGAACAACAGCGAAAGTAGAAGCAAAACCGGCCTCGCGCGCGTAAGAGAAGAACAGAATAGAGAAGAACAGATGAAAAGAAAAGACGACGATGTCGTCCCAAAGAACGGCGGCGTCACTCCCTACCAGAGCTGGAGGAAGCAAGTGGATGGCTTGTCGAAAAACCAACTGTTCCGTGAAATGGTCTGCATGAGAAGCGGCTACAGTGTCCTGCTGAACAAGCATTTTGATACGGCACTGGAAGAATTCAAGAAACACATCGTACTCCTCGGAAAAGAGGAGAGGATGAACAGCCAGGAAGAAGTGCGAAGCTACTTCACGTTCTACACCCAAGCCGGCCAGCGCACCTCGCAGGAACTGCATATGCTGTTGCAGGGCCTCGAAAAGCAGCAGTCCGCCGCCGCACCTCCCGACCCCTACCGCTACGAGCTGCTTGTGGACGGACGGCGCACCTACCTGGGCTGCCCCATCCCCGACGGAGCGCCACCCCGACCGGACAATACCGCCTTCTGGAATGAAACTGCCCGTTCGTGGACTTCGCAAACCCCGCCGCCTTCATCGAAAAAGCCGAAACAGAAACCCGGCTGAAACGCCACACTCCGGCATCCGGAATGCCACACCCCAGCGTTCCGGATGCCACACCTCAGCACCCCGGATGCCACACCTCAGCACGTCCCAAGTGTGGCATTTACCCCCGTGAAGTGTGGCATTCCACCCCGCGAAGTGTGGCATCGGAAGGGGTGAGACCATTCATGTATAACCATTTACCGGACAAAAGGACAAAGAGACAAAGAGACAAAAACGAGAAGACAAGTACGTCCTTCTGTCAAACAAAACAAATCCCATATGAGAAATTTTCATCAACGCGGCATTGACACCCGCGGCCGCATCAGCGGCAAAATCAAGACCATCTGCCCGCAATGCAACGACACCCGCGGACACAAAGGCAACAAGTCACTCTCCGTAGACCTGGACAAAGGCCTGTGCTACTGCCACCACTGCGGCTACAAGCTCTACGTGCCCGACGACGCCGAAGAACGCCTCAAGCAGCAGCGCCGCGACATGCGCCGGAAGCCCGCCGCACCGCCCCAGCACTTCCGCCGTCCCACCTTCGACCCTGCCCGGATGCAACTCTCCGAGAACCTGGAACGCTACTGGAGCACCGTGCGCTGCCTGCCGCAGGAACTGCTGCGCACCCTGCGCATCACCGAAGAGACGGTGCGCCTGCCGGAAAGCAGCCAAGAGGAGAACTGCATCTGCTTCAACTACTTCGAGAACGGGACGCTCGTCAACACCAAGTACCGCAGCGCCTTGAAACACTTCATGATGGTGAAGGGCGCCGAACTCATCCCCTACAACGTGGACAGCATCCTCGGCACCCCGGAGTGCATCATCACCGAAGGCGAGTTCGACGCGGCAGCCATCATCGCCGCCGGACGCAAGGACGTCATTTCCGTGCCCGCCGGCGCCCAGAGCAACCTCACGTGGCTGGACCGCTTCGTGGAGTCGCACTTCGAAGACAAGCAGGCCATCTACATCGCCGTAGACGAGGACCCGGCAGGGCAGTCGCTCCGGCAGGAACTCACGCGCCGCATCGGAGTGGAACGCTGCCGCATCGTGCACTTCGGCGAAGGCTGCAAGGATGCCAACGAGCATCTGGTGAAATACGGCGCCGAAAGCCTCCGCATCTGCATCGAGCAAGCCGAAGAAGTGCCCCTGGAAGGCATCTTCACCGCCGAAGACTGCCGCGACGACCTGCGCTCCCTCTACGAGAACGGCCTGCAGCGGGGTGCCGACACCGGCTGGGACAACTTCGACGAACACTGCACCTTCGAGCCCCGCCGCCTGCTGGTGATGACCGGACGCCCCGGCGACGGCAAGTCCGAATTCACCGACGAGCTGGTGCTGCGCCTCTGCCTGCGCCACGAGTGGAAAATCGCCTTCTTCAGCCCCGAAAACATGCCCATCGCCTACCACCTGCACAAGCTGGCGGAGAAGCTGACCGGCCACCGCTTCACCCCCGGACCGGGCATGACGGAAGCCGTCTACGGGCAGGCAGTGGGCTGGCTGGACCGCAACGTGTCGCACATCCTGCCCGACGACGGGAGCTACGGCATCGACCACATCCTGGAGAAAGCCCGCCAGGTGGTGCGCCGCAAAGGGGTGCGCATCCTCGTCATCGACCCCATGAACCGCCTGGAACAACGTCTGGAACCGGGGCAGACTGAAATGGACTACATCACCGACACGCTGAACAAGCTGGGACGCTTCGCCACCCGCAACCAGTGCCTCGTCATCCTCGTGGCCCACCCCCGCAAGGTGAACCGCAACGAAAAGGACGGCACCCGGCGCCGTGTCGAGATGAACGACATCAACGGCTCTGCCAACTTCGCCAACATGTCCGACTTCTGCCTCGTGGTAGACCGCAACGACACGAAGCAGATAGCCACCATCTACATCGAGAAGGTCCGTTTCAAACACTTGGGCAGTGCCCACACCGAAGCCAAGTTCGTCTACAACCACCTGAACGGACGCTACTGGCCCTGCGAGGAAGACGTCATCCACACCCCCCAAGGAGAGCAACTGGGACCGGTGAACACGCAGTTCGACAATGAGAATTGGTTGAAAAATAATGAAGAACAAGGCAGGTTATTCGAGTAAAAATCCGTATCTTTACAAGACGGAAAGAAGAGAATAGGTGCAAGCATGTGCAAACTGTGCAATCACGTGTTATCCGTGCAATCACGTGTTATCCCTATTAAAGAAAACATACAACCTAAACTTTAAAGAATATGATGAAACAGAATGATTCCTTTGCAGAGCCACGCTTCCCCGTCCGCAGTTACGGGAAAGGCGAACTGGCCATGTACTACCTTCCGGGCATTGCCCAGCAGACTGCCGTCAACCGGCTGAACGAATGGATACGCACCGCCCCCGGGCTGGAACAACGCCTGCTTGCCACGGGCATGAACCCTTATTGCCGACGGTACACGCCCGCACAAGTGCAGCTTATGATTAATGTCTTCGGGGAGCCTTCTTAAAAGGTTCCCCCCTTTTCACATAAATCCTCACCCCCACTCTGTCTATATGCTCGCGCAATGCCTCGTTTTCAAGATTGGCATATACCACCACTTCACGCACTTCATCAAAACGAGCTAAAACAGCACATATCCTGATTACTGTTTTCCAACATATTCCATGTCTTTTTATTCAGTTTACGCACATCTATGCGAATACAAATATACCTCCTATTTGTCACAAATCCAAAACAAAAGAAACAATAACCTCCCTTATCCTCTCCCAACCTCCTCCTACCTCCCCCAACCTCCCATCCTCCCTGCCCCATGTCCTATCTTTGTATCAACGAAACGGAGCAGAGGCCATCGCCGCGGAGACACCTCCTTTCCCCTTTCGGAATGAAACATTAACCATTAAACATCAAACATCATGTCAACAGCATTAGTAGTGCGCACACAGCGCCACAAGAAAATCGGAGACAGCAGCTCCCCCATGGTCTACACCCTGAAACGCAAGCCCCAAGATGCCAAAATCTTCGACCTTGCCCGTATCGCAAAAGACATTGAAGCACTGGGAGCCATGTCGGCCGAAGACGTGGAGCACGTAGGCAAAGCCATCGTACGACAGATGCGCCAGACGCTGACGGACGGCAACAGTGTCCGTCTGGACGGCTTCGGCATCTTCCACACCACCTTTAAATGCCGTGCCACCGAACTGGCCAAAGACTGCACCGTGAAAAACATCGAGCGCGTCAACATCCGCTTCAAGGTAGCCAACACCCTGCGCTTAGTGAACGACAGCAACGCCACCACCAAAGGCGGAGCAAACAACCTCGTCTTCGAGCTTGTAACTGCCGACAAGGATAGCACCGGTAGCGGAAGCGGCGACAATAACCCCGATGGCGGAGGTTCCGACGGAGACCAGGGGGAGAATCCGCTGGGATAAAAAATAGGGGTTAGGGGTTAGCGATAAGCGATGAGCTTGTGTTCCCTAACCCCTACCCCTAATCACTAATCCCTAATCACTAATCCCTAATCACTAACCATTAACCATTATGAGTACAAAATCATCAACCTGGGACAAGATTCTGAAAGTAATCATCGCTGTAGCTTCGGCACTTTTGGGTGCATTCAGCGCACACGCCATGAACAGCGGTGGTCCCCTTTAGCGCACAGCCCCCAAAGGCAAACAGTAGAAAGAAATGAGAAAAATCAACTTGATTGTGATACATTGCAGCGCCACGTGCGAGGACCGTCCCTTTACCGGGCAAGCTCTGGAAGCCGCGCACCGCCGACGTGGATTTGATGGCACGGGCTATCATTTCTACATCCGCCGTGACGGACAAATCCTGACCACACGCCCGGTCGAGAGGGTCGGCGCCCACGCCCGCGGCTACAATGCCCACTCTATCGGAATCGCCTACGAAGGCGGATTGGACCACTATGGGAATCCCAAAGACACACGCACGGAATGGCAGCGCCACTCGCTTCGCGTACTGGTCCGCGCTTTGCTGATGGACTATCCGGAAGCCAAAGTGGCGGGACATCGCGACCTCAGCCCCGACCGGAACAACAACGGAGAGGTGGAACCGATGGAATGGACGAAACAATGCCCGTGTTTTGAAGTAAAAAAAGAGAAGTGGTAACCAAGAAAAGAGAGGTGACAAAGCATGACAAAAGCTTTGCCACCTCATTTTTTATTCATACATTTGTTCTAATTAAGCAAAATGCGCATCAAACAAAGTTCAGCCGTATGAAGTACCCTATTGGAATACAGAGTTTTGAGAGCCTTATCAATGACGGATATTTGTGAAACTGCTGAAAGACAACAACTTCTGTCTGCCCGACCTTACGAGTGAAGGAGTGACTGCAGAGACACTGACAGACGTGGAGTCGTTCAAGGATAATCCCATTGCCGTGATTTACCAAAGCGGCTACCTCACGATAAAGGAATATGACGAAGAATTCAACATCTATCGGCTGGGATTCCCTAACAAGGAAGTGGCCGAAGGATTCATCAAATACCTGGTTCCCTACTACATGCCGATAAAGGACAGTGAATCCGTCTATTAATAGATGAACAACAATGCCACTTACTAAAAGTGAAACCAGCGCTTCACCTTATCCTTCAGATTAATACTCACAATGAACCGAATAACCCATATTTTAATCGACATCGGAAAGCTATAAAACAAAAGAAAAGGCAGGGCTTTAAAAAGAAATTTATTGAAATACCAATGCGATGGATAAGGAAACTTCCGGGACAACAAATTTGAAAGAAGCTTCTGTTTATCCACAGGAGAAACAAATTCGGAATTACCAATGCAATAACTATGATAAACACTCATCTTTAGAATATCATACATCAATCCATTGTAGAACGATTTATTACGAAGCCCATGAATCCATTCTGATTTTAATGACAAGGTGCCGACATATTGTTCTGACAGTTTTTGTGAATATCGCACACTCGTTACAGAATTTGGATTATAAGTATAAAATAAAGTGCAGTCCGAAACTAAGCAACAAGAACGCGCACACATAATCACTTGATACGTAAACCAAACATCATCAATCATATATCCATCAATACAACGTATATTGTTATTTCGCAGAAATTGGACCTTATAAAGTTTATTCCATGTAGCTACAAAAATTTCATGTCCTTGCCCATAGCGATATTCAGCCACAGCATAATCCCCGTCTTTTATCAATGTATCTTTATACCGATACCCACCCGGATAAATGTCTCCATCCCAAGTCTGGCGTTGAAAAGAACCGGCTATAAAATCAACTGAATACTGCTTCATCTTCTGATATAATATATCAATGCAATCAGGAGATATGACATCATCACTATCCATTATAAACAAATATTCTCCAGTAGCATTAGCCACCATTACATTACGAGCCGCCGCAGTACCTTGATTATATTTCTGATCAATAATTCTCACATTCTTTCCACGTGGATGCATGGATATTATCCGATGGACAATATCCATACTTTCATCTGTACCTTTGTCATCAACCAACAAATACTCAATATCAACAAAGGTCTGATTCAATGCAGATAACAAAGATTTCTCCACATAAGGTGCCACATTATATATCGGCATTGCAATTGTTACTGTATATTTCATATTTTTTACATTTGAACGGCTTTATCAAAAAGGCGGCACCAAAACCGGAAAAAGAAACGACAGTATTTATCCGGCACAACATACAGCAGTACTTTCTTCATACATAAAAGAAATAAAATACCAGGTATTGGAGCATCAATAGCATCCCTTAAATATATCTTCAAATCTTTAGTTACATACTTCCAAGAATGGACTTCACCGCGCATAATAGATTGAAATAAATTTATGGAAGATTGAATACTATATCGTTCTTTAATTACAGTAGCACCAGTTATTGCAAGTTTCTTACCAAACTCTGGTTCTAAATAAAGGCGTTCTAAAGCAGCAATGATTCCACCATAGCGATTTGCCACAAGTCCTCCTCGTAAATGTCCCACCACTTCTGCTTGAGAATTTTCAGAATAGGGCGTTTGATGAGTAACGACCGGCAAACCACACAAAATAGCTTCCGCTAATACAATACCAAATGTCTCTCCTATTCGTGCCATATGCAAAAATACATCCGATGCACCATAACATAGTCTCAACTTCTCATCTCCTATGAGTTTATCTGTAAGAAGAATCCTGTTTTTTACAGATTTATTTGGAAGTCTGCTAATTTTATGTACCACAGAAGGGGAAGCTCCAACCAGCCAAAGTAAAGCACGTGGATATTTCTTATGAAAATCTATAAAAACATCAATAATCTTATGATTCCATTTCCCATTATAAGGTTGCCCAACACGCAACAAGACAAAATCATCAGGGGCAATACCATAGCTCCTACGAGTATCCTCACGCTCAACCAAACTACACGGATAAAAATTGGAAACATTTATAGCATTTGGTAAAATAGTCTTAGAAACTCTCTTCGTAGAAGGAAATTGTGAATAATACCACAAACACCATTGGGACAACTGTAACGATGAGCTCAAATAGGGAGTAAATTTTGTAGGAGTACAAAAGACATTCTGCTCATATATACGAGCACCCGGGAAAAGATTATGAATCAACATAAAGGCCTCCATACTCACTCTCAATGAATGTAAATGAATGACATCCGGAGTCCAACCGGAATTTTTCAACTCATGCAGTTCACTATATGAATACATAACTTCAATACCCAATTGGCGCAGATTTTCAGCACGCTCCCCCCCTTCAGAAGAAGCATACACCTTTACATCATATCCACAACGCATCAAACCTATTGAGAAATTTTCAGCAGTACGCTCGGTTCCTCCAATACCTAATCCACAAACAACAGTCAGTATCTTCATCCTACAAATTATATCAATACCACAATCTACGATTATTTATATCAAATACCCTTTTGACAAAATTAGCAATAAAATCTAAGAATAAAATACATTTCACTTTTTATTCCCTTAAAATTATTTTTATGTATTTTTGCAGAGTAATAACAGAACTTATGCCTCACGAGTCACGCCTTAAAAAATCATTGCTTAATGCCCGGGTCAATCTCATTTTTTATTTCCTGAGTTTGGCCCTATCCTTTTTCTCCAGAAAAATCTTTCTGGACGCATTGGGTGCGGATTTTATGGGGCTGATAGGCACACTGAACAATCTCTTGGGATTTCTGAACCTTGCAGAATTGGGTATCAGCACAGCCATCGGCTACGTTCTGTATAAGCCCCTCTTCGAACACGATGAAAGGAAAATTAATGAAATCATTTCCGTTTTCGGTTTCATCTACCGACGTATCGGTTTCGTCATTCTAAGCGCAGGATGTGTATTGGCATGCTTCCTGCCCCTGATATTCCCCAATAATGTCTTTGATTTAGGTGTCATCTATTTTGCATTTTTCTCGTATCTGACCACTTCACTGATAGGATATTTTGCCAATTACAAGCAAACCCTTTTGGGAGCGGACCAGAAGAACTATGTAGTGACAGCCTATTTTCAAAGTGCCGTACTGATAAAGACTCTCCTGCAAATGGGGTTAGTATATTATACGGGCAATTATTACCTGTGGATTAGTCTGGAACTTCTGCTGGGTATTACCTATTCCATTATCCTGAACTGGAAAGTCAATCAGGTATACCCCTGGCTGAAAAGCGAAGTGAAGCAGGGAAAGCTGCTTTTCAAGAAATATCCGGAAGTAACCCGGTATACCAAACAGTTGTTTGTACACAAACTGGGCGGTTTTGTACAATTCCAAACCACTCCCTTCCTGGTATATGCCTTCGTCTCACTCAAAACTGTGGCTTACTATGGGAACTATACGCTCATTATTGATAAGATAAGTATATTTATCAGCAACCTATTAGGGAGTACCAATGCAGGAGTAGGCAATCTGATAGCCGAGGGCGATTCCAAACGTATCCAGCAAGTATTCTGGGAGCTGATGGGTATCCGCTTCTTGATAGCCGGAACCATTTCATTTGCCCTGATTCGACTGACCGGCGCTTTTATTTCATTATGGCTGGGAAGTGAATACGTATTGCCCCAACATATTCTATATCTGATTATCATCAACTCGTTCATCAACTACACCCGAGGTGCCATAGACCAATTTACCTATGGGTATGGCTTATTTCAAGATACTTGGGCTCCCATTGCGGAAGTAATCATCAACTTGACTGTTGCCATCGTTGCAGGACATTTTTGGGGACTGCCGGGCATATTGATGGGAAACATAACCAGTTTATTTCTTATCATAGTCATTTGGAAACCTTACTTTCTTTATTCGCAAGGATTCAAAATATCCGTTCTCCACTATTGGATTGGCTACATCAAGCATTTACTGATTATACTGCTACCGGCAATAGTATGCTATTATCTCTTTCCAAACAATAAGTTCACACCCGAAAGCTCCTTTACACATTGGATAGTCTATGGAGCTATTATAATTTCCACTTACGGAATATTCACTTGCTCATTACTCTATCTTTTTACTCCGGGCATACGTGCATTCGCTCACCGGATACTGAAAAGGCATCATTGACGGACTGTTGATTTCAGTCTGCCAAAAGTCCTTTCCCACTCGTCTGCCACATTCTGTATGTCAAAGCGTTTCACATACTGCACACAATTTTTTGACATCTCCATACGCAGTTCTTCATCTTTCATCAATAAGCCCAATTTCCGGGCAAACTCCTTATGCGAGAACGGAGGAACCAACATTCCGGTTTTTCCATCATCAATAATGTCTGTTATAGCTGCATACGAATTGAACGCCACCGGAACCGCCCCGAATGTCATGGCTTCGGTCAATACCATTCCCCAACCTTCAAAGTCACTCGTCAGACATAGGATGCTTGCATCCCGGTAAAAAGATTCAGGGTCTTGCCAACCGGTGAAAACAACCCGTTCCATCTTTGAGGCCTTCTGTTCTAATACCTGCCTTATGGGTCCATCTCCCACAATGACCAGCTCCCAATCGGGAAAATCCTTATATATATACCTCCATATATCAATCAACCGCCCTACACGCTTCTGGCGCCACTCTATCCGGCCTACATACAATATCTGCTTCTTCTTGAGGAAATCCGTGTTTTCTTGAGCGGGATATGTATTCGGATTGGGGATGGCAATCACCCGGCTCAAATCTTTTGAATATATCTGCCTCAAATCAGGAAGAAATTTCAAGGAAAGCAAACATAATGCATCTGTATATCGAAAAATGCCTCCATAATCCGATTGTAATGTACGCTTATAATCATACTTAAGCATAGGAATCTTTATGATACGGGCCATCTTTCTGATTTTTCCCATGATTGTGTTTTTTCCCGGTACCCACATCACGAACTCCCCCAAATGATGGTATATTCCAAGAGGATTATAATGTATCACGGAAATAATGTACACCCCCCGCAAGGCTTTAGAGAAAGGATATAATTTATAATAAGTCTGCGGGTCCTGGTCTATGACCATATCAATACGGTGCTCTTGCAGGAAACCACGGAAAAACAGCCCGTTCTTTTCCACTTCCCGAACCTGATATGGAAAAAAATAAGAGGATGCAGGATATGCATAGTCCATACGGCTTTCATCCCGAACATTGTGCAGACAAAGGACGTTGTGCCCCCGTCTTATGAATTCACGGCATAAAAGGTCACTCACTCTTTCAATCCCTCCTCTTTGAGGGTGGAACATGACAGGATGTATAAACAGAATATTCATAATGCCCTCCGTTATTTCGCTCCAAACATTTTCTTGAATTTTATACCCGACAAGAAATACATCCACCCATCAAAAGCCGATGCCCCCACCCTGCAAAGCAAGAATTTACCCAACACATCCGCTTTATACTGTGGAAGAAAAAATCTTCTTATCCATTCTTTGTCTGATAAAAGGACTTGATGCAAAAAAGATAACCGTTCCTGCCGGGTATACTTATGCTCAGGTTTATAGATTGCCAAAATCACTTTATGAAAAAAGACAGTCAATGAATTCCATGTTCTACCCAGTGAACTATCCTCCAAGTTAAATTTCTTTTGATATACATAGACCCTTTTCAAAAAATTAGAGAATGCTGCATATTCTGCCGGAAAGCTGTTTATACGCACAGACAATACATCTACAGAATACCCTACTCTATAAACGTAATTATTGTAATCACGAATAACCATAAAATCCGCATACATCAAGTAGTCCAACATAAACAGCATATCTTCCAATCCGGAAACAAAAGGCACAAAGCTCACCCGGTATTGCTTGATAATTCGATTATCGTATAGCTTGCTGCCTGCATACGTAACACGCTTGTCTATCAAGTCTGTCAGCACAAGATACATCTGTTCCGAGACCAGCTCTTGTTCGGGAACGTGAAACGTCTGAAAGTCTCCATTTGGCAGATATGCATCAAGAGAACCGACTATTACTCCCTCCTTCGTTTTATCGGCAGGCAATGCACCGTACAGACTTTCAAGATAACAAGGCTTAACATAATCATCCGAATCAATAAAAGTCACATATCTTCCACAAGCATTCATTAACCCCGTATTTCGGGCACAGCTCAATCCTGCATTGGCCTGATGGAAAACCCGTATCCTCGTATCCTTCCCGGCATACTCTTCACAAATCTCCCCACAACGGTCAGGGCTCCCGTCATCTACCAGCAACAGCTCAAAATCCGTAAAGGTCTGTGCAAGAATACTGTCAATGCACTGGGGCAAGTACTTTTCTACCTTATAAACGGGTACTATAACGGATATTTCCGGAAGATTATTCATATTCGCTCATTTTACATGAAACACTGCCTTCATTTTTATAGACAACACCAACAAATAGTAGGCTGACTTTACAAAAGCCTTAAAATACAGATAGCCGGCATACGTAGGAAGCACATAATGGATGTTCTGCAGTATCAGCTTCCATTCGAGGCACAGCCCCGTCATCTCCAACAAAGACGCATACTTTTTGTTCCTGAATACCAAATAACTCTGATAATGAAAGGATGTGTCTTTCGTGAAATACAGAATACGGTCAAAATATTTCGCCTTCAGACTCTCAAAGTATATATATATCAGCCGGTTATCCTGCAAACACCGGGAAGACCGGATAAAGTCGTAGATATAACCAAGCACCAGCACACGACATTCCAAATTACGCATAGACGGCGCCCGCATGATGGAATCCGGCTGCATGGAATAATAGTAAGTGGTCTCATTGACGACATACATACTTTGAGACATACATGCCAACTTAAATGACCATAAATCATCCTCGTGTACAATGCCCTCCTGGAAGTAGAGTTTATGCTGCAAAACGAGGGGACGACTCACCAGCTTGTTCCATGCCATGACATACCATTTTCCCTGCACATAAGTGGAAAGTACAAGAGCATTCCCTTCATAAAACCCGGTGCCTAATGATAAAGGAGGAGCCCAACGTCTGGCGCCGGTCACCTCGTAATTGCCTATCACAAAATCCGGTCGCTTCTGCACCGCTGCATCCGCCAAAAGCTCTATTGCATTCGCTGAAATATAGTCGTCGCTATCCAAGAAGTACAGATAATCGCCAACAGACGCTGAAATACCGGTGTTTCTTGCAGCAGAAAGCCCTCTGTTCTCTTCATGTTCCAGACATCTCACCACCGTTCCGCGCGGATGCGAAGCCACCACCCGTCTGGCTATCTCCATAGAGTCGTCCAAAGTGCAGTCATTCACAAGAATAACTTCCAAATCCTGCCAAGTCTGGTTCAACACGGACAACAAACACCGTTCTATGTACTTGGCAACATTATAAACCGGAACAATAATGGAAACTTTCATGCTTTCAATCATATTTTCAGAATTTCACCTCATGTCCTTCCACAAACTCTTCCCACCACACAACAAGCGTCAACAGATTGAAATATTGCAAAGCCTTGTTCTGCCTATGCCAGAACCAACCACCCTCCTTCTCTGCAACTTGTTCATAATCTGTAAGAAACTTCTCCACTGCATCACGACGCAGATAGTTGTCCATAATGCCGGAAGCAAGAATAAATTCCTTAAAGAAAGCACGTCGGGCCCTATCACGGAAGAACAGTGGCATAGGTGCAAAACCGCCCTGCTTCTTCTTCAAGGTAATGGCCTCGGGAAGTAAAGGTTTATAATGGTGCTTTAACAGATATTTAGAAACGGAACGGCCCCGCGCAATGTCCAGTACACTGTTGCCCCTGCACTTCAACCCTACCGGCAGCTCCTGCAGGAAATGGAAAAGCTCCAGGTCCATAAAAGGATACGTCAGATTGTTACCGAACATGCGTGCCATGCTGGAAGCCTTGAAAAGAATGATACGGTTGATTACAGTCTCCAAATCGGAAAGAATGGCATGCTGCGCGTAAAGATGTTCGAAACTGTGGATATCGGGCCGTAGTGATTTTACCGGTTCAAAATCTTCTTTCGGATTTTGCAGAAGGGCACACAAGGCAGAATCGGAGAAGCCGAAACGCTCCCCTTCCAGAATATGAAGTATCTTATCCAAATGGAAATTGATGCGGGAAAGCTTTCCGCCGGTATCAAAGGTTTCATGCTCCAGCAGACGGTTGATGCCACGCAGCAAGGGACGCAATCCTATGCGGGCGGCTAAATAATGCAGCGCCACTTCACGGCCGGAAGTACCGAAATACTGGTCACTGCCGTCACCTCCCAGAATCACGTCGGGCTTGTCATCGCCTATCATGCGCATGGCACAATAGTTTACCATCAGCCCACCTTCCATAAAAGGCTCACCCAGAAAACGGACAATGTCGGGCAAGGCACTGATTTCCGTACCGTCAATCTCGTACTCGTGGTGACGGGTACCAAAGGTTTCAGACATCAGACGGGCCATGGGCAGCTCCGTCCAGGCATCTCCTTTAAAGCCCACGGAATAGGAGTCAATCTGGCCGTCGTAAATGCTGCGCAGCGCAGCAAGGTTTGAACCGGAATCATAGCCGCCACTCAGCAGGATACCTACCCTGCGGCTATGGCCGATACGCCGGCGGATGGCTTGCGCATGCAATTCTCCATAACGGCGGGAGTAGGTTTCTACATCCGGATTCCGTTCAGTCGCCACCTTGGGTTCATGCTCAAAAACGCTGTCGCGCTTCAGACAATAAATGTCATCTGCCACCTTTTCATATAAGCTGGGATTTCTTTCCTTCAGCGAATCAAACATGGAATGTACTTTCGCTTGTGTCTCTAACTTTACAGAAGCCCAAACCGGCATCAGATAACCAAGCTCTGTCAACATGTAGAACTTTTCGCCGGCACCTAAAGAATGAACATCGAATAGGGCGAAATTATTCTTCTTCAAAATGCCACGCTGAAGGAATGTACTCAATGAAACCAGATTAGGCTCGAAATTTTCTTCCAGTTGGTCCTCTAAAAATTGCCAGGAAGTGGCAAAATTACCATCAATGTGACAATAGACGGGATAATGCGTGCCATGATGGTCGCGCACCACTCCGCATTCATTTTCTGAATAATATACTATGGTGAACGAACCGTCCAGGCGTGAAAAGCCATATGCCGGATCGGATAGAAACGCATCAGCAGCAAGCTTGGCATTGGTATCATCCGGAGTTGCCTGCAAGATGTCCCGATTATACAAAGTTCCGAAAAAGAAAAGTCTCAGATTATAACTTTCAAAAGAAGATTCCGGCTCTTCTCCCTCTACACAGACTGTACGCCAATCTTCTAAAGTGATTTTTCCGTATATCATTTGTTTGCTTATAGACTTGTTTATTGTGTATCCCTTTCTATTTTTCCGCCACCCCATGCCTGGTATGTATAAAGGTCTTGTTTGCTCCCCTCAGCTTGAAGATGTTTCCTGCCATCAGCAGGAATGTATAGGGTATCTTTTGCAGGGCCATTGCCAGGCGGCTGGTGCAGAACCTTTTGGGAACGGCAACGAGCAGTGCGACAGCGAGCAACACCAAGAGCAGCCACCACTTCAGCCCCCATGTCCAGCGATAAACCGTAAACAACACGGAGAAGAGGAACGTGAAGCCCATCAACAGCAGGCGGGGAATGGAAAGCTGCTGGAAAAGCTTGTCGCAGAAGTCCCAGTTACGCGCAACAAGCGCCTTCCACAGAAACTTGGCGAAAGTCTGGCAGTAGTGCCATTGTGCCGACAGCCAGCGGCGGCGCTGACGGGAGAAATCGCCGGTGTTCTGTATCTTCTCATCGAACACAAAGGTTTCGGGCAGATAATAAAAACGCTTGCCGCGATAGAGCAGGGTCAGCTCCAATTCACGGTCGAAACCGCCCACAGCCTTGATGTCAGCCATCGTATCACGAAACAAGTCATAACGGAACGCCATACCGGAACCGATAAGGGCAGCCGACAAGCCCAGCTTGGCATGCCCCAGACGGAAAATGGTATTGTTGATTTCCTCACTGATGGCATCGAGCAGGGCCATGTCATTGTTCAGGTTCTTGGCACTCCGGTGGGTCTGCACAATCTCGACTTCCGGATTGGCGAAGAGGTCGTTAATATCACTCAGATAATCGTAAGGGATGACATTGTCCGCATCGAGCACCAAAGCGATGTCATAGTCATTGCCGATGGCAGCCATGGCGGCATTCAGAGATTTGGACTTGGTGCTTTTCTCAAAATGCACTTCAACCAGGCGGACAGGAAGCACAGCGAGGGAAGCGTTGGTTTCGGGCTGCATACGGTCCGAAATGACAACCGTATCAAAACAGTCGGCGGGATAATCCTGCTCCAGACATGAATGGACGCACTCGTGTATCACGGCATCTTCGCGGTAGGCAGGAATCAGTATGGCAAAACGCTTGTGTTCCTTGGCTGGAGGGGGCAGAGGCAGGTCACGCCGGCGTGACGCCAGACTGTAAACCAATAGATACAGTATGTTTATTGCAAACCATATGTATAAAAGCCAATCGAATATATTCAATATATGTTCCAAATTCAGAGCTATTTAAGCTTTAGAGTTGCTGCTTGTTTTTAATGGGTATCCGACACAAAGATACAAAAAAGAAGTAGAGTCCGGACAAAATATACAAAAAATGCGAAGAATATAGGAATAAAAAAACGAGCAAGCTCTCACGAACCCCTCGCCCCTGTAAGAAAAGCCTTAAAGGCTTTTCTTTTAAACTGCGTCAATGTTACCTAAAAATCAATCTTTCTCTTTACCTGAAAAATAAAACTTCAATTACCTATTCTGAAAACTTCAAAATCCAATTTTTACCTTTACCTAATTTACCTATTTATTCAAAACATTTAGCTTATGAAAAAAATCTATTTTCAATCCTTTTACCTAACAACTAATATCCTTTATTGAAAACTGTTTTTATTATTTATCAAATCCAAATGCAGTTTCCCAACTGCACTGCAAAGGTAAGTGTTTTCTCCGCGCACGCAAAATACCGGCACATTTTTCGCATGTTTTATAACATTGTTTTAGAGTTTAAGGGTGTAGTTTACACTTATAAACAGTTTGTTGTTCATCGGGAGTATACTTTCCAGTAAAAAACAAGCCACCGAAGCGCCGAAACGCTTCGATAGCTGTCCCCTTTAAACACCTTTAAACAAAATGAATTTCTTATTTATTTTCTTGCTTCGGCAATATACCCCAAAGCTTCTTTACATTTTTCTGTAACGTAAGTCCAGTCTTCGGCAGCGACCTTATCCTTCGGGAAGAGTTTGGAACCCATACCTACGCAGAACACACCCGCCTTAATCCAGGAGGTCAGGTTTTCCTGAGTCGGCTCCACCCCACCGGTCACCATCAGCTTGGACCAGGGCATCGGAGCCAGCAGACCTTTCACGAGTTTGGCACCAAGCACGTCGCCCGGGAATATCTTGCAGAGGTCGCAACCTGCTTCTTGCGCGAAACCTACCTCTGAAACGCTGCCGCACCCCGGAGTATAAGCTACCAGACGACGGTTACAAATCTTAGCAATCTCCGGGTTGAACAACGGGCCTACAACGAAACATGCACCCAACTGCAAATACAGCGCCGCAGTAGCAGGGTCAACGATGGAACCTACACCCATAGCCATCTCCGGGCACTCTTTGGCCGCAAACTTCACCACTTCCGCAAACACCTCGTGGGCAAAGTCACCACGGTTCGTGAACTCGAACGCACGAACACCTCCATCGTAACAAGCCTTTACAACTTTCTTTGCAACTTCTGCATCCTTATGATAAAAGACGGGCACCATTCCGGTAGAACCAATCTTATTCAATACTGCGATTTTATCAAATTTACTCATCTTTTTATTTACTATTTACAATGTACAATGTACAATTTACCATGCGGACTACTTGTACAATGCTTAATTGTCATATTACTTAATATATTATACTTACCTCTATATATTATACTTTACCATTTACTTTATCACGCATAGTGAGTATAGATTTTACTACAATCTTCAAAAGCTCCTTGTTTTCAAGATACAAATCCTGCAACAAATCAGGTTTAACAAGTTCCAATTCCATTATAAGCTCCAACCAATAGGCCGTTTCATCAAGTTCTTCCTCTACCATTTTTAATTTGTTTAAGAAATCCTTGTCTGATTTTCCAACACAAGCTGCCCGATAATTGGCACCGGGAGAAGTACCGGAACGGACAATCTGGTTGCCAATAGCTCTACCTGCTGATGTATTAGGCAACTTGTCTACCAGCCTTATTATTCGTACCGCAAACATCTTCAAGCGGTTTTTCATATCATCTCGATTCATCAGCAGCACAAATTGTACATTGTAAATGATAAATTGTAAATGAACTTATCTCTGCACTCGTCCGCTTGCATCCCCTCCTGCCAGCGCTTCTACCTCTTCGGTAGAAACAAGGTTGAAGTCACCGTTGATAGTGTGCTTCAAGGCGGAAGCGGCTACTGCAAATTCGAGGGCGGCACCCTGGTTGGGTTTTGTCAGCAGGCCGTGGATGATACCACCTGAGAAAGAGTCGCCGCCACCTACGCGGTCGACGATAGGATTGATGTCGTAACGCTTTGACTCGTAGAATTCCTCGCCGTTGTAAATCATTGCTTTCCAGCCGTTGTGGGTAGCGGAGAAAGACTCGCGCAACGTAGAGATTACGTATTTGAAGCCGAATTCCTTCGCCATCGCCTTGAAGATTCCCTTGTAGCCTTCAGCGTCCGTCTTGCCGCCTTCCACGTCTGCATCGGGCTTGAAGCCCAGACAGAGTTCAGCATCCTCTTCATTGCCGATGCAGACATCCACATACTGCATCAAAGGCTTCATGATGGACTGGGCTTTTTCTTTGGTCCAGAGTTTTTTACGGAAATTGAGGTCTACCGACACCGTAACGCCGTGACGTTTGGCAGCCTCGCAAGCCAGGCGGGTCAACTCGGCGGCCTTGTCGGAGATGGCGGGAGTGATACCTGACCAGTGGAACCAGTCTGCACCTTCCATGATGGCATCGAAATCAAAGTCTGCCGCATCTGCCTCGGCAATGGCAGAGTGTGCACGGTCATAGATTACCTTACTGGGACGCATGGAAGCACCGGTCTCAAGATAGTAGATACCTACACGGTCACCACCACGCGCAATGAAATCTGTTTTTACGCCATACTTGCGCAATACGTTGACAGCCGACTGGCCTATTTCATGTTTCGGCAACTTGGTTACAAAATAAGCATCATGTCCGTAGTTGGCACAGCTGACAGCCACGTTGGCCTCGCCGCCGCCATATACCACATCAAAAGAGTCGGACTGCACAAAACGGGTGTTTCCCGGAGTAGACAGCCTCAGCATGATTTCACCTAATGTAACTACTTTCTTTCCCATAATCTTTCTATGTTTTATTTTAATATGAAATTAATTTGTTTCCTTTCAATTTATCATTTCGAGGTATAAACAGAACCTAAACACCTGAAACTATGGAGAGTAAATCAAAATAATATTCGTTCTTCATAGTCTTCGTGTACGGGCACAAAGATACAACAATTTTTGAAATACAAAAAATTATCATATATTTGTATCGAAAATATTAAGATTATAATTGTGTGCGAGCACAAGAAGATGTACGATGGGACGATTTACGATTAGACGATTGAGATTACATTGTAGAATCGTAGCCAAAGCAACATCAATTGTACATCGTAAATCGTTAAATCGTAAATATACAGATGGAAAGAGTCAGAATAAAGGATATCGCCAAGATGGCCGATGTATCCGTGGGAACCGTCGACCGTGTGATTCACGGGCGTAGCGGTGTGTCCGAGTCCAGCCGGAAGCGGGTGGAAGAAATCCTGAAACAACTGGATTACCAGCCCAATATGTATGCCAGCGCACTGGCTTCGAACAAGAAGTACGCATTTGCCTGCCTGCTGCCAATGCACGAGAAAGGCGAATACTGGACAGACGTGGAGACGGGCATACACAACGCCGTAGAGACTTACTCTGACTTCAACGTCGCCGTGCACCTCTCCTACTATGATCCGTATGACTATCATTCTTTTGCGGAAGCCTCCGGACAGATTCTGGCACTGGAGCCGGACGGAGTGATGTTTGCCCCCACCGTTCCGCAATACACCAAGCCCTTCACGGATGAGCTGACGCAACATAATATACCTTATATATATATAGACTCCAACATAAAGGAAGAGCCCGCCCTCTCCTTCTACGGGCAGAACTCGCACCAGAGCGGATATTTTGCCGCCCGCATGCTGATGCTGCTTGCCGGAGAAGACGCGCAGGAAATCGTCATCTTCCGCAAGATAAATGAAGGCATCGTGGGGTCGAACCAGCAGGAACGCCGCGAAATAGGTTTCCGCGAATACATGCAGGAGCATCATCCCGCCTGCCGCATCTGGGAACTGGACCTGCATGCCAAGCGCGACAGCGAAGACACACTGATGCTGGACGAGTTCTTCCAAGAGCATCCTACCGTAAAGAACGGAATCACCTTCAACTCCAAAGCATACATCATCGGGGAATACCTGCTGAAGAAGCAGAAAAAAGACTTCAACCTGATGGGCTATGACTTGCTGCAACGCAACGTAGACTGCCTGAAACAAGGAAGCATCTTCTTCCTCATAGCACAGCAGCCCACCCTGCAAGGATTCGACGGCATCAAGGCCTTGTGCGAATACCTGATTCTGAAGAAGGAAATCACAAGGGAGAACTTCATGCCGATTGACTTGCTGACGAAGGAGAATATAGAGTTTTATTACAATAAATAATAAGGATGTACGATTGGACGATTTACGATGTACGATTGGACGATTTACGATGTACGATTGAAAATGCCATGCCCGCAAGAAAAAGCAACTATCGCAACCGTAAAACAAAGCAAACTTCAATCGTACATCGTAAATAGCTAAATCGTAAATAACATGATGGAAACAAAGTACCTGAAAATCAATCCCGCCGACAATGTTGCAGTGGCCATCACAGCACTCCCGGCTGGTGAAAAACTCACGGTGGACGGAAAGGAAATCACCCTGAACGAAAATATTCCTGCCGGACACAAATTCGCACTGAAAGATTTTGCGGAAGGCGAAAACGTCATTAAATACGGATACCCCATCGGGCATGCCCGGAAAGCGCAGAAGCAGGGAGACTGGATGAATGAAAACAATATCAAGACCAACTTGTCCGGGTTGCTGGAATACACATACAACCCCGTCAACGTAGACCTCAATACTACGGTCCTAAACCTCAATACTGGCGCGCCAAACCTGACCTTTAGAGGGTACAAACGTAAGAACGGCGACGTAGGTGTGCGCAACGAGATATGGATTATTCCGACAGTGGGCTGCGTGAACGGAATCATCAACCAGCTTGCCGAAGGCCTGCGCCGCGAAACGGGCGGAAAGGGCGTGGATGCCATCATGGCTTATCCCCATAACTACGGCTGCTCCCAGTTGGGCGACGACCACGAGAATACAAAGAAAATCCTCCGCGACATGGTGCTGCATCCCAATGCGGGAGCCGTACTCGTGGTAGGCTTGGGGTGCGAGAATAATCAGCCGGATGTATTCCGCGAGTTCCTGGGAGACTATGACCAGGAGCGCGTAAAGTTTATGGTGACCCAGAAAGTGGGTGATGAATACGAAGAAGGAATGGAACTGCTGCGCGAACTTTATGCCAAAGCCATCCAGGACCAGCGCGAGGATATTCCCTTAAGCGAACTGCGCGTAGGCCTGAAGTGTGGCGGTTCGGACGGTTTCTCCGGTATCACCGCCAATCCGCTACTGGGCATGTTCTCCGACTTCCTCGTAGCACAAGGCGGTACCAGCGTACTGACGGAAGTGCCGGAAATGTTCGGTGCAGAAACCATCCTGATGAACCGCTGCCGCACCAAAGAGCTGTTTGAGGACACGGTGAAGCTGATTAATGACTTCAAGGAATATTTCCTTTCACACGGTGAACCGGTAGGTGAAAACCCGTCTCCGGGAAATAAGGCGGGAGGCATCTCGACATTGGAGGACAAAGCCTTGGGATGCACACAGAAATGCGGCACAAGCTACGTGGAAGGGGTACTTCCGTATGGCGAACGCCTGAAAGTAAAGGGACTGAACCTGCTGTCTGCTCCGGGAAACGACCTTGTAGCCGCCACTGCCCTTGCCTCTTGCGGATGCCACATGGTGCTGTTCACCACAGGACGCGGAACGCCCTTCGGAACCTATGTGCCGACCATGAAGATTTCCACCAACTCCACTCTGGCAAAGAACAAACCGGGCTGGATAGACTTCAACGCCGGAGTTATCGTCGAGAACGAACCGATGAAGAAAACCTGCGAACGCTTCATCGAGTATATCATCAAAGTAGCAAGCGGTGAATTCGTGAACAACGAAAAGAAAGGCTACAAGGAAATAGCCATCTTCAAGACGGGAGTAACTTTGTAAATTGAAAATTAAAGGCTGATATATGGAGGGCGGGACAAAACCATTTTGTCCCGCCCTTTGTTTTTTATACCTTTGCAGCAAAATTGGCTTATATATTTACGATTTGACGATTTACGATGTACGATTGATATAACTCTTGAAATCGTAGAATGGTTGTTGTACAATACAAACTTCAATCGTACATCGTAAATCGTCAAATCGTAAATCCCCAATCGTAAATCGTAAATTATGTCAGCAACAACCGATACAATCTCCAAACCCAAAGGCGGCTGGTGGGCACTCAGCCCGTTGGCGGTGTTCCTTTGCCTCTATCTAGTGACTTCGCTCCTGGTGAACGACTTCTATAAAGTCCCCATCACGGTAGCCTTCCTCGCCTCATCCTGCTATGCCATCGCCATCACACGTGGCCTGAATCTGGAACAGCGCATCTATCAGTTTTCCGTAGGCGCCAGCAACAAGAACATCATGCTGATGGTATGGATATTCATCCTTGCAGGAGCATTCGCCCAAAGCGCCAAGCAGATGGGCGCCATTGATGCGACCGTAAATCTGACCTTACATATACTGCCGGACAACCTGCTGCTGGCGGGCATCTTCATTGCCGCCTGCTTCATCTCCCTCTCGATAGGAACAAGCGTAGGAACTATCGTCGCACTGACTCCCGTAGCCGTGGGACTGGCGGAAAAGACGGGCATCGACCTGCCCTACATGGTCGCCATCGTGGTGGGAGGCTCGTTCTTCGGAGACAATCTTTCCTTCATATCCGACACCACCATTGCATCGACCAAGACGCAGGACTGCGTGATGAGGGACAAGTTCCGCGTCAACTTCATGATTGTAGTCCCCGCAGCTCTTGTCGTGCTGGGCCTCTACATCTTTCAAGGCCTGTCCGTCTCCGCCCCGCCCCAAGTGCAGACCATCGAGTGGATAAAGGTAATCCCCTACCTCATCGTGCTGGGCACGGCCGTAGCAGGTGTCAACGTCATGCTGGTACTGCTGCTGGGCATCCTCTCTACTGGAATTATCGGTATCTATACCGGTACCGCCTTTTTCGACTGGTTCGGAGCCATGGGAACGGGCATCACCGGCATGGGCGAACTCATCATCATCACCCTGCTGGCCGGAGGCATGCTCGAGACCATCCGCTACAACGGCGGCATCGGACTTCTCATCTCCCCGCGGGCGATGATGCTGGTCTGCACTCCCCGGCCTGACCCGCCACGTCAGCGGCAAGCGGGGAGCCGAATTCAGCATCGCCGCCCTGGTCGGCATCGCCAATCTCTGCACCGCCAACAACACCATTGCCATCATCACCACCGGCCCCATAGCCAAGGACATCGCCCTCCGCTTCCACCTGGACCGCCGGAAAACAGCCAGCATACTGGACACCTTCTCATGCCTCGTGCAAGGAATCATCCCCTACGGAGCGCAAATGCTGATAGCCTCCGGACTTGCCGGCATTTCACCCATCAGCATCATCGGAAACCTGTATTACCCCTTCTGCATGGGAGCATGCGCCATACTCGCCATTCTGCTGAGCTACCCCAGGAAATACTCGGGAGAAGGATGAGTTATGGGTGACAAGTGATGAGTTATGGGTGACGTTGTGTGAACATTTTAAAAAAAACACCCCTCGTGCCAACAAATAACTCATAACTCATAACTCAAAACTCAAAATCTTTTCTTACCTTTGCACTCGCTATTACGAGATAGTAGCATAATTCAAATCATTAACTAAAAACATTTTAATTAAATGGCAACAAAAATCAGATTGCAAAGACATGGACGTAAGAGCTACGCTTTCTACTCTATCGTTATTGCAGACGTAAGAGCACCACGTGATGGTAAATTTATTGAGAAGATTGGTACTTACAATCCTAACACCAATCCTGCCACAGTAGATTTGAAGTTCGACCGCGCACTTGACTGGGTGTTGAAGGGTGCACAACCTACTGACACAGTTCGTAACATCCTCTCTCGCGAAGGTGTTTACATGAAGAAGCACTTGCTGGGCGGTGTAGCGAAAGGCGCATTCGGCGAAGCTGAAGCTGATGCTAAGTTCGAAGCCTGGAAGAACAACAAACAAAGCGGTTTGGCTGCTCTGAAGGCTAAGGAAGACGAAGCTAAGAAAGCTGAAGCAAAAGCACGTCTGGAAGCTGAAAAGAAGATAAACGAAGAAAAAGCAAAAGCACTGGCTGAAAAGAAAGCTGCTGAAGCTGCTGCAAAAGCCGCTGCCGAAGCACCGGCCGAAGAGGCTCCTGCCGAAGAAGCCCCTGCTGCTGAAGAAGCTGCTGCCGAATAATAGTAAGCACAGCGTTATCGCTAAAAATGGGATTAAAACTATAAAAATCCTCTCCGGTTCATATCGGAGGGGATTTTTTATTACTATATTTGCAGCTATAATCATTCATTAAAAAAACAAACAATGAAAAAGTTTACTTATCTGCTCGCTGTAGCCGCTGTATTTACAGCTTGTAACAGTGGAAACAACGGTTACACCGTAACCGGAACTGTAGAGGGTGCAGCCGACGGCGACACCGTATATCTGGAAACCGTGGAAGGACGCCAATTCGTAAAATTGGACTCTGCTGTCATCAAAGATGGAACATTTACCTTCAAGGGTACACAAGATACTGCTGTCAACCGCTACATCTCCTACAAAGCCGAAGGAAAAGACGGCGCAGCCATCGACTTCTTCCTGGAAAACGGCAAGATTAAAATCAACTTGTCGCAGGAAAACAACTCTGCCACCGGTACTGCCAACAATGATGCCTACCAGGAAATCAGAGCCCAAATCAACGGTCTGAACAAACAAATGATGAGCATCTACGAATCCATGTCGGACACCACACTGACCGACGAACAACGCGAGGCTAAAGGCAAAGAGATGGAAAATCTGGAAAACAGCATGATATCCGCCATCAAAGCCGGCATCAACAAGAACATCACCAACCCGGTGGGTGTACTCCTGCTGAAGCAGAACTACTACTACATGGATGTGGCAGACCTCGACCCGCTGATGCCCCAAATCCCTGCAGCTTACGACAACGACGAAGCCATCGTCAAGATAAAGAACAACGTTGAAAAGATGAAAGCCACTGCCGTAGGCCAGAAGTTTACAGACTTCGAGATGCAGACGCCGGAAGGAAAAACGGTAAAACTGTCCGACTACGTAGGCAAGGGCAAAGTTGTCCTTGTTGACTTCTGGGCAAGCTGGTGCGGCCCCTGCCGTCGTGAGATGCCCAACCTGGTGGAAGCTTACGCCAAATATAAGAACAAGAACTTCGAGATTGTAGGCGTATCTCTGGACCAGAGTGCTGACGCATGGAAAGAAGCCATCAAGAAGCTGAACATCACGTGGCCGCAAATGTCCGACCTGAAATACTGGAACTGCGAAGGCGCACAGCTTTATGCCGTAAGCAGCATTCCCCACACTGTGTTGATTGACGGTGAAGGAACTATCCTTGCACGCGGACTGCACGGTGACGAGCTTCAGGAAAAGATAGCCGAAGCTGTCAAATAATAAAACCGGACACACCGGAGACTAAAAAAGGAGTGCCACACTTCGTCAATCGAAATGCCACACTTCACGAGGCCCAATCAATGGCATTTGCCTCTGTGAAGTGTGGCATTTCTCTTGCTGAAGTGTGGCATTCGGAATGATGGAATGCGGCGTTTTTCAAGAGAAGATACGCGCAGCCATTTCCATCCCCAACCTTACGGTTTCCCACTGTTTCTCCTCATCGGCCTCCGAAGGCGAAAGAAGCGCATTGGCATCCGGCAGACATAAAGTGAAACGTTTCAAAGGAATATAGTTCAATACACTTTCGGTTTTCGCCTGCAATTCATCCAATTCGTCTTCCTGAGGATAATGGGACAGCACGAAACCGAACACCGCTTCCTTCTCGTGTATGAACCAGAGCAGACGGTTACGGTCGCACGCGCCACAGTCGTAATTCAGGAAATAAGCATCGGCCCCATGCAGTTGCACCAGCATGTCCGTCGGTGCATGGAATGCAACATACATCCCTGCAGGACGCTCGCGCAAAACCCGGTTGTTGAGCCGGATGGTATCTTCCATTATCACCGAATGTACCCCGTCGAACTGGACGTAGCGGCAGCCTGCATCATAAAGTTTGGTAAGCAAAAATTTGTAGCAGGAAGCAATATCATCCGTCAAAAGCCGGATGTCGGAGTAAACGGTTTCTATCTGAGTCCGCTCCACACGTTGAATAATCTGGGTCATAACCTCTGCCGGCGAAGGGATATGCTGTTTTTTCATCACCCCTCCGTCCACAATGGAATCAAGAAATGCGAATTCTTCCAGAATAGGATGCCGTAGCAAACTGAGCCGTCCTGTAATCTCCAAAGGAGAGCCTTCGGAGAAAGGCCGGCCGTCTTTGGAACAAATACCCTCCCAGCTTTCCAAAAAATCGCGACTTCGGAAACCACCATCGGAAACAACTTTCATGCCTCCCAGCTCCAGCCGTTCCACCAGACTGCGCACTTCCGCATCTTCAACAGCCTGCAATATCTGCCGGCTCACCTGCCCGTTCTGATATTGCTCGCGGACATCCTTCAATGCACGAGGTACACAAAAAGCCCCAGCTATATCAATTTTAAACGGAGGAAATACATTTGCCATGTTCATCCTTTCTTTGATTATTATAATAATGATACTTTTGCCCCAATACCATGAGCAGCAAAGCAATACAATCGAATGGCAACAAGAAGTATTATCAAGGACTAAAAACCTTAAATAAACCAATTCGTTGCAAATATAACTAAAAAAATCGAAGATTCACAATCTGCCCAAAAGATTTATCTTCATTTGACACTTCGAAATCAGATGATGCTTATGCATGCAATAATAATCAGTAATGAATAACTTTAAAAGTTATTTTTCATTAGAAGTTTTCCACTTTAAACAATTACATCATTAATAATCAATAGATTAACACTTTTTAAACCACAAAAAGTTTTCCAAAAAGCAAAACCTATCAATAACTATAATATCTTTGTTTCCGCAATTAAACTAAAAAAGACAGTCACATTTAAGCATAAAAGGTTATGATACAGACAGTACTCAAGCGCGACGGGCGCGTCGTCGGATTCAACGAAGAAAAAATAGCAACGGCCATCCGCAAAGCCATGTTGCATACAGACAAGGGGGAAGACCTGCAACTGATACACCAGATTACGGACCGCATCTCTTTCAAGGGAGATTCGCAGATGACGGTGGAAGCCATCCAGGATTTGGTGGAAGTGGAGCTGATGAAGAGCAGCCGCAAGGACGTTGCCCAGAAATACATCGCTTACCGCAACCAGCGAAGCATTGCCCGCAAAGCAAAGACGCGCGACATGTTCCTGGAAATCATTAACATCAAGTCCAACGACATCACACGCGAAAATGCCAACATGAATGCCGATACCCCGGCGGGCATGATGATGAAGTTTGCCAGCGAAACCACCAAGCCTTTTGTGGACGACTATCTGCTGAGTGAAGAAGTGCTGGATGCCGTCACCCAGAACTATCTGCACATCCATGACAAGGATTATTATCCCACCAAGAGCCTGACATGCGTGCAGCATCCGCTGGACCATATTCTGAAATACGGCTTCTCTGCCGGACACGGCGAATCGCGCCCGGCCAAACGCATCGAGACTGCCAGTATCCTGGGATGCATCTCGCTGGAAACAGCCCAGAACGAGATGCACGGCGGACAAGCCATCCCTGCATTCGATTTCTACCTTGCCCCCTACGTGCGCAACAGCTTCATCGAGGAAGTCAAGAACCTGGAAGAACTGAATGGAAAAGACTATTCCCATCTCTATCAGAAGGAACTGGCCGACTATCTGCCACAGCCGTTGGACGGACTGACGGGCGAGGACCGCATCGTACAGCATGCCGTCAACAAGACCGTATCGCGTGTGCACCAGTCCATGGAGGCGTTTATCCATAACATGAACACCATCCACTCACGCGGCGGCAACCAAGTGGTGTTCAGCTCCATCAACTACGGCACAGACACCTCTGCCGAGGGGCGCTGCATCATCCGCGAGCTGCTGAAAAGCACCTATCAAGGGGTAGGAAACGGAGAAACCGCCATCTTCCCCATCCAGATATGGAAAAAGAAACGGGGTGTGAGCTACCTGCCTGAAGACCGCAACTACGACCTCTACCAACTGGCCTGCAAGGTGACGGCACGGCGTTTCTTCCCGAACTTCCTGAACCTGGACGCCACCTTCAACCAAAGCGAGGACTGGAAAGCCGATGACCCGAAACGCTACCAGCATGAAGTTGCTACCATGGGATGCCGTACCCGTGTATTCGAAAACCGTTTCGGACCGAAGACCTCCATCGGACGCGGCAACATCTCTTTCTCTACCATCAACATCGTCCGTCTGGGCATTGAGTGCATGAACATCGAAGACAAGGAACAGCGCATCGCCCGGTTCTTTGCCAAGTTGGATAGTATGCTCGAAGTGACCGCACGCCAGCTGCACGAGCGCATGGAGTTTCAAAAGACCGCCTTCGCCAAGCAGTTCCCGCTACTGATGTCTGCCTTGTGGATAGGCAGCGAGAAGCTGAAACCGAACGATACGATTGCTTCCGTCATCAACCAGGGAACACTGGGAATCGGTTTCATCGGGTTGGCAGAATGTCTCGTGGCATTGCTCGGAAAACATCACGGCGAATCTGGCGAAGCCCAGGAGCTGGGACTGAAAATCGTGACCTACATGCGCGACCGTGCCAACCAGTTCTCGGAGCAATACCAGCACAACTACAGCGTGCTTGCCACTCCTGCCGAAGGGCTGTCGGGCAAGTTCACCCGCATCGACCGTAAAAAGTTCGGCACGCTGCCGGGCATTACGGACCGTGACTACTACACCAACTCCAACCACGTGCCCGTATACTACAAATGCAGCGCCCGCCACAAAGCGGAAGTGGAGGCTCCTTATCATGAACTGACCCGCGGCGGACACATCTTCTATGTGGAGATAGACGGTGACGCCACCCACAATCCGGAAGTCATTATGCGTGTAGTGGACATGATGGACCAATACAACATCGGCTACGGTTCGGTAAACCACAACCGTAACCGCTGTCTGGAGTGCGGCCACGAAAACTCCACCCCAAACCTGGAAGAATGCCCGAAGTGCGGCAGCAAGCATATCGACAAGCTGCAACGCATCACCGGCTACCTGGTGGGGACAACCGACCGCTGGAACAATGCCAAGCTGGCAGAGTTGAACGACAGGGTCGTTCATAATTAAAAATTAAAGGGCTGCGCAGTGCAAAGCGGAGCTTCATTTTTAATGGTTGACGTTTAATTTTTAATGATTAATGTTCAGCTTTCTACCTGCGATGTTTAATTTTTAATTTTTAATTATTAATTCCCTACTCATGCTTTCTATTCTCGATATTTTAGAAGATACCACAGTAGACGGTCCGGGCTTCCGGACCGCCATTTATGCTGCCGGATGCCCCAACGGTTGTCCCGGTTGCCACAATCCGGAGTCGTGGGACATCAACCGCGGGCACTGGATGAGTACGGAAGAGATTCTGGAAAAAGTCCTTGCCGACAACTTTGCAGACGTCACCTTCAGTGGTGGAGACCCGATGTTCCAGCCGGAAGGATTCACCCAACTGGCACATGCCATCAAGGAGCGGAGCCGGAAAAACATCTGGTGCTATACGGGCTATACTTTCGAAAAACTACTGCGCAACCCGCGCCAAGCCCAACTGCTGAAGTACATCGACGTACTGGTGGACGGCAAATTCAAGAAAGAACTGAGGGATGAGGAACTCTATTTCCGGGGAAGCCGCAACCAGCGTCTGATTGACGTACAAACATCCCTGCAAAAAGGCGAAACCGTCATTTACCACTATAATCCGAAAAAGGGCATTTAAAAAAGAAGAGAAGTTTTCAAAAATATATGAGCACTTTTATAATGTTATAATATCAGACGCGAATTACACGGAATAACACGGATTCAATAAACAAAATCCGTGAAATCCGCGTAATTCGCGCCTAAAAGAAAGTGTTAAGAGTTTTTTGACACCCTCCACCTATATCACCATTCTATAAATTTCCCTCTTTCCCTGCGCTTCTGCAGCTCCTCCTGAAGAAAGCGCTGCCTATCCTTGGCAATATACCGGCGGGCAAAGATATTGGGCACCGCCACTCCCAGCGCTATGCAGAGAATAATCAGTGAAGCCGTGATGCCGTTGGAAACAACCGCCGTCACCTCGCCTACCACACCGTGCATATTGATAAGCCCGAAAAGTGCACGATACATCAGCACTCCCGGAATCATCGGGATGACAGAAGGAATCGTCAGCACATGATTGGGAACATGGAACCAATGCACTGCCTTCACGGCTATCAGGCTGACAACCATGCTGCCCATGAACGAACCTATCACCGGTCCGTAACCCAATTCGAAATTGACAAAGTTACGCGTACAAACGGCAATGATACCGCCCACCGCAACAACCCACAACAAGCGCCGCTGTATGTTGAATATCATGGAAAATCCCATGGCAGCTATCGCCGCCGCAATGGCATACACCAGATAACTGTCATGAGGCACCATACTCAATTCGCTGAACTTCTTGTCAATCACGACATCCTCCACCGTCAGCAGGCGCATGGCTATTACAATGCCGAAGGCCATTGCACAGACCATCAGCACCGTATTCACAGCCCGCACAATGCCCACCTGGATATAATTGTCAATCATATCATCCACAAAGTTTATCAGCGGCACCCCCGGAACGATGAACAGTGCACACGCCAACAACGGATGATAGGGAGTTTCCGAGAGCCCGGCAAACGAAGACACATAGGCCAGGCAGGTAGAAATCAATGCGGCAATGGCAATACTCATATAGTGATTGATGCCGAACTCCATGCAACGGGCACGGACGCGGAAACCGGCAAAAGCGCAGATAGAGGTAAACAGAAACGCCATCCAGTCACCACCGAACAGTTTGCAGAAACCTCCGCAGGCAAAGCCGGCACCGATGGCAACAACGTATGGCACATAGTTCCGCTTCTTGTTTTTGATTCTTTCCAGTTCCTCCTCATACTGGTCGAGGGAATAGTCATTCTCAATAGCCCGCCAGGACAGTTTGCTGATTTCGGAAATGGCAGTCATGTTGATGCCATGCTTTTCGCATTTCTGGAATTTGGAGAACGAATGCAGGCCGTCGCTCACATTCACCACCAGCATGGTATAACTTACGTCGATGTGGAGCTTTTCTTCCGGCAGCCCCAGATAGGCGGCAACACGGTTCAGGTTACGAACAACACGGTTTGTATCAGCCGCACTCTCCACCAGCAGCTGTCCGGTACGAAGCAATAAATCGAGTTTCCTGCGCAGCAGGGCAATCTCTTGTTCAGTCAAAGTCTTATCCATGAATCTTTTTACCTATTTTTTTTTGGAGGCACAAAGATAGACAAAATGTAGAAAACGATTTCATTCTTTCGGCAGAAAACTCTACCTTTGCGGCCGTTTTTTTAATGGACACAAATGGAAATATTCTGGAATACTATCGCACAATACAACGAGGCCACCTGGTGGGCACAGTTCCTCATCACCGCAGCAGGTATCCTGCTCACCACGCAGCTCTACCGGAAACCGACCTTATGGGCAAAGCGCTCCATGAAAATCTACATGGTATTTCTGAACGGGTGGATATCCATCGTGTACTACATGATGTATTGCGGAGCGCGCGGACACCACCATATACTCGCCATCTTCTGGGGAGTGATTGCAGTGTTGTGGCTATGGGATTTGTTTACCGGCTACACTCCGTTCGAGCGCAACCCGAAATACAAGGTACTGGTGGGGGTACTCTATGCAATGCCTTTCCTCTACCCGCTCCTTTCGTGGGCACGCGGAATGGAATTTCCCATGATGACCACCACCGTGATGCCCTGCTCGGTAGCAGTTTTCACCATCGGGCTGCTGCTGGCTTTCTCGCGCAGGGTCAACCTGCTCGTCATTCTGTTCCTTTGCCACTGGGCGCTCATCGCCTTTTCCAAAGTCTACATCTACAAGATTCCCGAAGACCTGCTACTGGCAAGCGCCACCGTGCCTGCCATCTATCTGTTCTTCAAGAACTACTTTGAACAGAACTTGCACAAGGAAACCAAGCTGGGCGCACGGCTCATGAACTGGTTCCTTATCCTCATCTGTATAGTGGTCGGGGTACTGCTCAGCATGACGCTGCTCCATGGAATGAGAGAATAAAGAAATAGCGCGCTTCCGCGCGCCAAAATCATTTCTTCTTTCCCTGATTGGCCACAGCCTCCATCAATTTCTTTATCTCCTCGGGATCACCCAAGAAATAGTCTTTCGTCAAGTTCAGCTCATCGTCAAACTCAAAGACGTAGGGCACCGCCGTAGGCAGGTTCAGATGCACAATTTCATCGTCCGAAATATGCTTCAGATGCTTGATAATACCCCGCAGGCTATTGCCATGAGCCACTACCAGCAATTCGTCGGCCGTCTTCAGATTCGGGAAGATGACACATTTCCAGTAAGGCATGATACGCTCAATCGTATCTTTCAACGACTCCGTACGGGGCAGTTCGGCATCGGGCACTTCTTGATAACGGTCCTCAAAACGCGGATTACGCGGGTCATCCTCGGCCAATGCATGCGGAGCCACATCAAAGCTCCGGCGCCATACCAACACCTGCTCGTCACCGTACTTGGCAGCCGTCTCTGCCTTGTTCAGCCCTTGCAACTGGCCGTAGTGTTTCTCATTCAACCTCCACGATTTCTCCACCGGAATCCAGTCCTGGTCGAGGCGGTCCAGCACACAATCCAGTGTCTTCACGGCACGCTTCAGATAGGAAGTATACGCCTTCTTGAAACGGAATCCCTTTTCTGCCAGCAGCTCACCCGCCCTTACAGCTTCAGCAACGCCTTTCTCTGTCAAATCAACATCCGTCCACCCCGTGAAGCGGTTTTCCTTATTCCATGCACTCTCGCCGTGGCGAAGCAAAACAATCTTTTTCATATAGTCTCCTTTCAGTTTTACCTATAGAACACCCGGCTACCTCCTCTTGTTCATGCAATAGCGGACCACATATACCAAAAGTATCAGAAACGCCACCCACACCATGCTGATGACCGGCAGGTAGCGGTTATACAAATATTCCCCTTCCTTCGGGACACGGTTGAAAGTACAGATTATGCAATTACAGCACGCATCGAGTGCATCATGCGAGAATACCGAAAAAACAATGATAGCCACCCCCGCAAGAAGCATCATCAAAGTCCCCCACACCAGCCACTTACCAGCCACGGAAGGATGGAATTGCGAATGAGTGGAATGTACGAATCTAACCATAAACACTTGTCTATTATTACCGGTACAAATGTCCTTCATTTTTAACAATCCGGCAATACCTACTTTTCATCAAAAAGAGAGTCTGCCATCCCAATTAGTAGGTAGCCGCGACCTCTATAAACCACGCCACAAGCTAACCCGAAATGGGGAGCGGCACAACACTAAAAGCCCTACATGTAGGTATTTCACGTTCTCCGGCAAAGCCTTTACTTTGCAGCAAACAATTTAATCACTTTATTTACAATGAAAAAGACTGGTGTTTTTTATGGTTCCAGTACCGGAACCTGCGAAGAGTTGGCTAACCAGATAGCCGAAAAGTTGGGAGTTTCCTCCACCGACGTACATAGTGTTGACAAGATGACCGCCGATAAAATCAAGGAATATGAAGTGCTGGTTCTAGGTACCTCCACTTGGGGAGACGGCGAACTGCAGGACGACTGGTATGACGGTGTAAAAGTACTGAAGAGCGCCGACCTTTCCATGAAGTTCGTAGCCCTATTCGGTTGCGGTGACTCCGAATCCTACTGCGACACATTCTGCGACGGCATCGGAGTACTCTACGAGGACCTGAAGGATAGCGGGTGTACCTTCTTGGGCAACAAAGTTAGCACGGACGGGTATTCCTTCTCCTCTTCCATCGCCGTGGTAGACGGTGCATTCGTAGGACTTCCCCTCGACGAAGTGAACGAAAGTAACAAAACCGCCGAACGCATTGATGCCTGGACAGCCGAAATAAAAAGCAAGCTCTAGAAAAGAAACAGACCATCCGTTTACTTTAAACGGATGGTCTGCCTGCATCATGCAGATGATATCTTTTATCTGAACAGATAATGTGTTCCGCCATATCCGCAGGCACATTATCTTTTTTTATGCTCTTATACGAACCAGCGAACGTAGCAGAAGTCCTGACGGTGAGGCAGGTCTGCATTCTTCGGGAACATACGGTAAGAAACCTTGAAGCTACCCGCATTTTCCATCTTGTGCTTAGCTTGGAAAGTATAAAGGTTACCTTCTTTCTTCACTACATTGAACGGTTCTACGGAATAAACGTGCTGTTTGCCATCCTGAGCCGTATAAGTAGTCACCAGTTCCAGACCGATAGCATCGTTCAAGCCCTTCTCGTCGATAACGTAAGTAATGGTGTATTCCTTACCGCTCTCGATGGAGCCTTTCACCAGGTCTTCGGTCTTTTCGCAAGACACCACTTCAATGCTGTCCCACTTCTCGGCAACTTCTTCCTTCCAAGCAGCTATTTCCTTAGCCTTGGCACAACCGTCGGCAGCCAGCATCTTGAAACGTTTGGCCTCCTTGATGTAGAACTTGTCGTAATAGTCATCCAGCTGACGCTTCATTGTATAGTGGGGAGCAATCTGTGCGATGGAGTTCTTGATAGTCTTCACCCAACCTTCAGAATATCCCTTCTTGTTGCGTGCATAGAACAACGGCAGAATTTCTTGCTCAAGAATGCTGTAGATAGTAGCGGCATCGAGCTGGTCCTGATGTTCCTGGTTCTGGTAAGTACGCTTTTCGGTCAATGCCCAACCGGCACCTTCACGATAGCCTTCCAACCACCAGCCGTCGAGTACGGAGAAGTTTACAACACCGTTCATCAACGCCTTTTCGCCGGAAGTACCGGATGCTTCGAGCGGACGTGTCGGAGTGTTCAGCCAGATATCCACACCTGAAACGAGGCGACGTGCCAACTGCATGTCATAATTTTCCAGGAAGATAATCTTGCCCAGGAACTCCGGACGACGGGAAATCTCGATGATTCTCTTAATCAAGCCCTGGCCGGCACCATCGTGCGGGTGAGCCTTACCGGTAAAGAGGAACTGTACCGGATAGTCGGGGTTGTTCACAATCTTGGCCAGACGGTCGAGGTCGGTGAACAGCAAGTGTGCACGCTTGTAGGTAGCGAAACGGCGTCCGAAACCTATCAGCAGAGCGTTCGGATTGATTTTGTCCAGCAGGGAAACGATGCGTGAAGGGTCACCCTGGTTCTTCAACCAAGTTTCACGGTATTGCTTGCGAACATAGTCAATCAGTTTGTTCTTCATCACCATGCGCGTCTTCCAGATTTCTTCGTCGGACACGTTATAGATAGCCTCCCAAATCTTGGGGTTGGACTGGTCGTAGAGGAAGTTCTCATCAAAATGCGCAGCATAGAGATGTTTCCACTCCGTAGCGCTCCAAGTGGGGAAGTGTACACCGTTGGTAACGTAGCCCACATGGCTTTCTTCGGGGAAGTAACCCTTCCAGATGGAAGCGAACATCTCCTGGGAAACCTTTCCGTGCAGCCAGCTCACACCGTTCACCTCCTGAGAAGTGTTGCAAGCGAATACAGACATACAGAAACGTTCACCCTTGTCGCCCGGATTGTTACGTCCGAGGTCCATCAGGTCGTCCCAGCTGATACCCATTCTTGAAGGATAGCCGCCCATGTACTTGCCGAAAAGGCCTTCGTCGAAGTAGTCGTGACCGGCAGGAACCGGAGTATGTACAGTATAGAGAGAAGAAGCACGTACCAGCTCGATAGCCTGGTCGTAAGTCAGACCTTCGGCCACGTAGTCACAGATGCGCTGTACGTTGATTAAAGCAGCATGTCCTTCGTTGCAGTGATAGATATCTTTCTTGATGCCCAGCTTCTTCAGCGTCAGAATACCACCGATACCGAGCAGGATTTCCTGCTTCAAGCGGTTTTCCCAGTCACCGCCATACAGCTGGTGAGTGATGGAACGGTCGAACTCGCTGTTCATTTCATTATCAGTATCAAGCAGATAGAGAGAGATACGTCCAACGTTCACTCTCCACACATAAGCATGCACGTAGTAGTCCAGATAAGGAACATCCACTACCATCTGCTCGCCCTTCTCATCCAATACACGGTCGATGGGCAACTGGCCAAAGTTCTGTGCCTCGTAATTGGCAATCTGCTGGCCGTCCATAGACAATGTTTGTGTAAAGTAACCGTAGCGGTACAGGAAACCGATTGCACACAAGTCGGCGTTGCTATCGGAAGCTTCTTTCAGGTAGTCACCGGCAAGTACACCCAGACCGCCGGAATATATCTTAAGTACATGGCTCAAACCATACTCCATACTGAAATAAGCCACGGACGGGCGCTTGCTGTCAGGCTTCACATCCATGTATGTGCGGAACTTGGAGTATACGTCATCCATTCTGCGCAGAATAACTTTGTCATTTGCGAGTGCCTCGAGTTTAGCATAACTCATACGTTCCAGCAGAAGTACGGGGTTCTGTCCCACTTCTTTCCAGAGAGCAGGGTCAAGGTCTCTGAACAGTTCGGTGGCTTCATAATTCCATGCCCACCAGATGTTATGTGCCAGTTCAGACAGTTTCTCCAGTTCGGCGGGAATGTGCGATTTCACATTCACATCTTTCCAGTTAGGAGTGTTTACATTACTAACTTTAATCTTCATTGTATGATAACTAATTGATTAATAATTCTTTTATTTTAGTTGACGCTTCATGGCATTGCGCAGTGCAATGTCGTAAGCCTCGTAATAATATTGTATAAAGTGCTTCCACAAAGCCTGCTCTGCCACCTGGCCTGCACGCTTGCGTATTTCCTTGATTTCGGCTTCCGTCTTGGTAGAGAACAAGGCTACGGTGTCCTTGATGCCGTCTGCCACTTCGGAATAGTTATAGTCCGAACGGTGCAGCACTTCCACTCCGTCGTTTATGCCATGCTGGTTTTTCAGGCTGTTCACCCAAAGTCCGAAACCGGCAAGGTCGGTGGTGATGGTAGGCACCCGGAAAGCCACGCTCTCCAGCGGGGTATATCCCCACGGTTCATAATAGGACGGATAGACACTGAGGTCCTCGCCTAAAATCAAGTCATAATAATGCTTGTTGAGGATGCCATCGTGACCATCCTGATAGCAAGGTACAAAAATTACTTTCACCTTATCTTCGGGACGATTGCCCATACCGAGGTATTTCAGCATATCCAGCACCTGGTCGTGCGTCATATTGTGCAGCCAGTGGGTGATGAAAGGACACTGCAACGGTTCGGTGAACTTATCTTTGCTCTTCAAGCGCTTCTGCAAGTCCTCGCGGGGGTCTCCCACCCAGCTGGGCACGTTGACAAACGCCAATACTTTCTTCTTTAAATCTTTATCGCGGTTCAGCCGGTTCAATGATTCCAGGAACACATCGATACCCTTATTTTTGAACTCATAGCGTCCGCTGGTACCGATAATCAGCGTATCGTCGCCCAAGTCCTCACCCAGCAGGCAGTTTGCCACACGCAGCATGGTGGAACGGGCACGTTTGCGCTTGCCGGTAAAGGTGGCGCCTTTCGGTACAAAATCATCTTCAAAACCGTTCATCAGCACAACATCCGCAGGCTTGTCAAGCAATTCCCTGCATTCGTTGTTTGTGATTTCGCTCACAGTGGTGAAACAGTCCACATAGTGGGCCGTCTGCTTTTCAATGGAATGTTTGGACTGCATGTTCAGCTCCTCCGCCATCTGGTCGCCGTTGTAGGCGAAAAGATAATCGTAAAGCGGCTTGTTGTTGCCAGCTATGGAGCGGCCGATGGACGTGGCATGGGTGGTGAAGATAGTCCCTATCTCGGGAACGGCAGACTGAAGATAGAGGGCGGCCATGCCGGTCATCCACTCGTGTGCCTGGAACACCACTTTGTCCGTTTCCGTCAAATTATAGCGATAGAAGCTCTCTATCACCTTGCCGGTAGCGAAAGCAAACATGGATGCTTCGTCATAATCACCATATCCATGCAGTGAATCCACCTGATAGCGGTTCCACATTTCTGTATAAATCTCATTTTTTTCTGCAAAGAACGGTTGGAAATCAACCAATATAACAATAGGTTCTCCCGGAATGTTCCAGCGACCTACGCGGACGGAAAGATTGTCTTTCAACGCTGCATGTTTTTTCCACGCTGCACAAAGGTTATCAGACTCAATGAACAAAGGGTTCTCTTTTCCCTGCCAGAAATCCGGCCCTATAAAGAATAATCTATCGCGAAATTTAGTCTGTAAAGTATTTGCCCTTGTAGACAAAACTGTATAGATACCGCCTACTTTATTACACACTTCCCAACTCGCTTCGAAGATGTAATCGGGGGTAAGTAGTTCTTTAGTCATATTATGTTATAATCTCTTTATCTTAATTACGGCTGCAAAAGTACGTATTATTCTTTGAAAAATAGCCTTTTAATCGAAAAAACTGATTAAATATGCATAAACAATCGTTTGCGGAATGTCATAGTTTAGCCACAAAAGCCCCATTGGCTCGCCCATCCATGCATTTTTCGTCTAAAATTCCCGAAGTTTCAAAAAAGAATTCCTGGAGTTTTCAGTTGAAGCCCCAGGAATTTAAACAAAAAACCCCAGGGATTTCAATTGTAAATCCCTGGGGTTTATTTTCTTATAATCCGGATTATACCATCAATGCAGCTACCAGCGCCAAAATAGCGTAGAATTCAGGAAGCGCGGCGTAAATCATTGTATTGGTCTGTACGTCGTGTCCCTGGGAAATACCCACAATACCGCTAGCACAAATCTGTCCCTGACGGATAGCGGAGAACAGGCATACCAGCCCCACACCCAGTCCGATGCCCAGCATCAAAGGGCCGTCCGTAGCAAAATCCCTGCCCATGGACATCAGGAAAGCCACGAAGCCGTAAAGTCCCTGCGTAGCCGGAAGGGCCGACAAAATCATATAACTTGCTGACTTGGAAGGGTCTTTCTTCAACGCACCTTCTGCCGCACTACCGGCGATAGTTGTACCGAAGCAACTGCCAATTCCTGCAAGGGCCAACATCAGGCCCAGACCGAGATAACCTAAAATTTCATTCATAATGTTTCTATTTTTATTTGTTTTTTAATTTGTTTATTTCTTTACTACTGTAAAAGGTTTATAGGCTTCGCCCTTACCTTCGTAACCGGAATTCTTGAAGTATTCCACAAATGTCAGACGGAGCGGGTGTACAAAGGCACTCAGACAAGACATGGCAATGTTCAGCGTATGCCCGAATATCAGTATCAGACCGCAGAACAGCCATCCCAGGGCCGGACCTGCAGCATCGTTCACCATGAAGGCAAGCTGGTTGAACACGCCTCCAAGCATACCGCCTGCCAAGCCGAGGGCATAGAGACGGATGTAGGAAAGTATATCGCCCATCAATCCGGTTGCCATGTTATAGGTATCCCATACTCCGGCACCGATGTTGACAAATACATTCCGGTGGATATTGTTCAGCAGGTAGATACCGATGGCAGAAACACCGCCAATCACGATAAATGCCCACGTAGACACGTCTTCCGAAATTATTTTGAAGAAGGAAAGTCCGCCGGTGCAGATAAATCCCACCACCAGCAACAGCCATCCCCAAGCACTGAGCGACTCCTTGAAGCCGAAACGAACGGTCTGTCCCACGGCCTTCACCGTCATGGCAATGCAGATGTGCACCGCACCGATAATCAACGCCAGCAGCATTTGCTTGTCATAGGTAGTCTCACCTATCTTACCCACAATCATGAATTCCTTCAGTTTGGCGGGTATCTCCAGGTCAAAGAGGCTTACACCGAAGAAGGTTCCCAATATGGCACCGATGACGGACGTAAATATACCCAACGTAATCACCAGGTTCATCATGCCTTTCATGGACTTGGACATCTTCCTTTTCAAAATGAACCCGAGTGCAATCAGTACCAGACCGTAGCCCGCATCTCCCATACAGAAAGCAAAGAAGAGCGAGAAGAATGGCGCAAGTATCGGTGTCGGGTCGAACTCGGCATATTCGGGCATACCGTACATTTTGGTAAGCACTTCGTACATGCGTGTATAGGCGTTGTTTTTCAGCTTGATGGGAGCATTGTCCTCGCGCTTGGCAGCCCTTATCTCATAATAAGTGCCGCTTTCATCGAGAAGTTTCCTCACATCCGCCTCGCAGTCTTCGGGAATCCAGCCTTCCATCAACACTACGGCACCTTCTGCCATATGTTCGCTGTTCAGCTTGACTTTCAGCAGGTCTATCTCTTCCTGGAGCTGTAGGTTGTACTTCTCCAACGTGCAGTAATTCGCTTTGCAGAATTCTTTCAATCCGGCATGTGCCTGCACAAGGGCCTCTTCCGTATCGGCTTTCTTCCGGCTCAGTTCGGAGAGGCTGAGTGAAGGCAGACGGAGCGGTTCCACATCCAGTTCTACCGGTTGGGGAGTGACGGTCACGAAATAAAGATGTCCGCCGTTCTCTTTCACCACGATGGCATTGTAGTCCTCTGCCCACGCTTCGTTATAGTCTTTCTCCGGGCAGGTATAGAACTGCACGAACCAACCAGCATCTTCCAGCTTGCGGATGGCTCTCCAATCGAAATCGCCCCAGACTTCCATCTGCACCACATCCTTGTCGATGGCGGGAATCTGCTGGTTCAAGTCTTGTATCCGCGCCTGCAAGTCCTCGTAGAATTTCACCAGAGCATCGGCCGACAACTCTTTATGCACCTTTTCTTCCGGCTGTTTGTCTGCCAGGGTGTGCATGCTCTGAAGCATATTCTTGTAGAGCGTACGCTTCTGCATGAATTGCTGCAAGGTGTCGTCCATCTCGCCGCACTGCCTTTCCACAACGTGCACCACGCCCAGTTCCCGGATTTGTGCCAGAAATGCTTCGTACTCCTTATGATACACAAGGAACGTGAGCTTCTTCATTTTCGTAATCATGCCTCTGCCTCCTTCCTTTTCTCCTGATGGGATTTCATGATTTTCTGCGATGACTTGGAAAGGTTCTCCTCGTCTTCCATAAACCGCTTGATTTTGCGCAGAGCATCCTGATAACCCGGAATCTGTACTTTCTCAAAAAGATTCACCTTCTGGGTGGTCTTTTTACGCGCATGTTCCAACAAGTTCAACTTGGCAACAGTAAATTCACGCTCGATGGCAGTATGTGCCAGTGACTTAAGCAAATGCAGCCCGTCTGCATACCATTTGGGCGCATTGAACAAGCTGTAAGGGCGTATCTCGAAATCTACATTCTCGAGCAACGGCACCCGTACACCGGCAATCTTCTTTACACCGAGATGAACATCGCTGACCTTTATCAATGAAGCGTCGAACTCATTCCAAAGGGCGAACATGGCTTCGTAAGCTTGGATTTCCTTTTCCAACCTCGCGTCCAACGCGGCAGCGTCTCCCTTGCAGCGCTTCACTTCCATACGCAGGGCACTCTCCTTATTCTTAATAATGGGGAGTGTACGCACGCGCACCTTCAGTTGCTTTTCGAGTTGCTGAAGCGAGGTTTTGTTATATTGAAACTTAATAGCCATTTTATTTACGATTTAACGATTTACGATTAGACGACTGAAGCTACTCAATTTCTCAATTTACAGATTTACAATTTCAGTAATATCAATCGTAAACCGTAAATCGTCTAATCGTACATTTATTTAGTTTGCTTTCGGCCAGAACTGGTCCACAAGCTCTTTCTTGATATTCACCTCTTCCGGACGGAAATACTTGCCGAACAGACTCCATGCCACATCGAGCATCTCTGTGGTATCGAGGTTGACATCGATGGCCAGTAGCTGGTTGGAGTAGTCCTTGGCAAAGGCAAGGGTACGTTCGTCGTAGTTCGTCAGGTCGAAACCGTTTTCAAGCTTGGTTTTGGCGTTGGCGGCATCGGCGTACAGACGTACGGCGGCATTCATCACCTGCGGATGGTCCTTACGTGTCTTTTTGCCCGTAACAAGCTGTTTCAGACGGGACAAGGAACGGAACGGGTCAACGATAACCTTACCGATGTCGCTGTCACGACGGAGGAACAACTGGCCTTCCGTGATATAACCCGTATTGTCGGGCACGGCATGCGTAATGTCGCCACCGGACAGAGTCGTCACCGCAATAATCGTGATGGAACCGCCGCTTGGGAACTGCACCGCCTTTTCGTATATCTTCGCCAAGTCCGAATAAAGGGAACCCGGCATGGAGTCCTTCGAAGGAATCTGGTCCATACGGTTGGACACGATGGCGAGCGCATCGGCGTAGGAAGTCATATCCGTCAGCAGCACCAGCACCTTTTCATTATTGTTTACAGCAAAATACTCGGCCGCCGTCAGTGCCATATCCGGAATCAGCAGACGCTCTACCGGAGGATTCTCGGTGGTATTCATAAAGCTGACGATACGGTCGAGCGCACCGGCATTGGAGAATACGTTCTTGAAGTAGAGGTAGTCATCGTTCGTCATACCCATACCGCCAAGGATAATCTTGTCGGTCTCCGCACGCAGAGCCACATTCGCCATCACCTGGTTGAAGGGCTGGTCGGGGTCGGCAAAGAACGGAATCTTCTGTCCGGACACCAGCGTATTGTTCAAGTCGATACCTGCAATACCGGTTGCAATCAGTTCCGAGGGCTGCTTACGGCGCACCGGATTCACGGATGGACCGCCAATTTCCACCTCCTCGCCTTCAATGGCCGGACCACCGTCGATGGGGTCGCCAAAGGCGTTGAAGAAGCGTCCGGCAAGCTGCTCGCTCACTTTGATTGTAGGAGCCTTGCCCAAGAATACTACCTCTGCATTGGTGGGAATACCTTCCGTACCCTCAAACACCTGCAAAGTCACTTCGTCGCCGGCAATCTTCACCACCTGGGCCAGCTTGCCGTTTACGGTCGCCAACTCGTCATACCCCACTCCGGTTGCCTTCAGCGAACACGTAGCTTTCGTAATCTGAGTAATCTTGGTATATATTTTTTGAAATGCTTTTGTTGCCATCTATTTATTTACAATTTAGCAATTTACTATTTACTATTTAAATCTCTGCCATCCTATTCTACTATTTTCCTATCTACAACCTCCGTACACCTGCATCCGCAAGGCAAATAGTAAATTGTAAATAGTCACATAGTACATCCTTAGGCTTTACGTTCCTCAACCAGTTCCTGCAACTGCTTATGGAACTTGTCGTATTCTTCCGACTTAAACTTCGAGTAGTTCATCTGCTTACAGATGTTAATCATTTTCTTGAAGTAATCCATTACTTCGTTGAAGTTGTCGAACTCAAATTCAGTATGACAGATTTCTATTACCATATTCAGAATCTCCTCCTGACGCTCCATCGGGGTCACGGCATCAATTTCATCAAAGGCATCCTGCTGCAGAATAACGAAGTCAATCAATTCCGATTTCCAGAAAGTCACGTGATATTCTACGGGCACACCGTCGTCACCCAGGATGTTGATTTGCTCGGCAATCTCCTTACCACGCTGCAGGCAGGTCTTGATTTCATTCACCTTGCCAATCCACTCACCATTGATGTGCTTGGTGATATACTCTTCAAATTCAGGGTATTCTATATATTTGGAATACGAGTCAATCGGGTTTACGGCAGGATAACGCTTCTTGTCGGCACGGTCTTGCTCAAGGGCATAGAAGCAGCGTGCCACCTTCTTCGTATTCTCGGTTACCGGCTCCTTCAAGTTACCACCGGCAGGCGATACCGTACCGATGAAAGTAATGGAACCGGACTCGCCGTTGTTCAGCTTCACATAACCCGCACGGCCGTAGAAGTTGGAGATGATGGAGGACAAGTCCATCGGGAAGGCATCGGGACCGGGCAACTCCTCCATACGGTTGGACATCTCGCGCAATGCCTGCGCCCAACGTGAAGTGGAGTCCGCCATCAGCAGTACCTTCAATCCCATGCTTCGGTAGTATTCTGCAATCGTCATAGCCGTGTAGACAGATGCCTCACGGGCAGCCACCGGCATGTTCGAAGTATTGGCAATGATAATCGTACGTTCCATCAGCTTCCGTCCCGTATGCGGGTCAACCAATTCGGGGAATTCTGTAAAGATTTCCACAACCTCGTTGGCACGCTCACCGCAGGCAGCGATGATTACGATGTCCGCTTCCGCTTGTTTTGAAATGGCATGCTGAAGCACCGTTTTTCCAGTACCGAACGGACCGGGGATAAAACCCGTACCACCTTCCACAATCGGGTTTACGGTGTCGATTACACGCACACCGGTTTCCAGCAATTTGAAAGGACGCGGTTTTTCCTTATAGTTGGTCATGGCGCGCTTCACGGGCCATTTCTGTATCATGTTCACCCGGATGTCATTACCTTCGCTATCCGTCAGCACTGCAATGGTATCCTCAATGCTGTAATCACCTTCCTTTGCAATGGATTTCACGGTGCACACACCTTTCTGTTCAAAAGGCACCATGATTTTCAGAGGTTGGAAGTTTTCGTCCACTTGTCCCAGCCAGGCAGCGGCTTCCACTTGGTCGCCCACCTTTGCCAAAGGCACAAAATGCCATTTGCTTCCTTTATCCAGCGGATAGGTATATTGCCCGCGTTTCAAGAAAACACCGTCCATCTTATCGAGGTCGTTTTGCAGACCGTCGTAGTTTTTCGAAAGCATACCGGGCCCCAGTGTCACTTCGAGCATATGTCCGGTAAACTCGGCTTCGGCCCCCACTTTCAGTCCGCGGGTACTCTCAAATACCTGCACGTAGACCTGGGTACCTACTACCTTAATCACCTCCGCCATCAACTTGTCTCCTCCGGTCGAGATATAACAAATCTCATTCTGCGCTACCGGTCCGTCGACGACGAGGGTCACCATGTTGGCTATTACGCCACTAACAGTTCCTTTTGTTGCCATATATTTTTAGTTGTTTATTTTATCTGAATTCTGCGGGTATCTGCACCTCGTCTTTCAAGGCAGCGATAATGCTGCGGAACAGTTGGTTACCCTTCTCTTTATCCAACGAAATCCACCGTTCTATCATCTCCAGCTGTAGCAGGAAGACAAACAGACGTTCCACGGTAAAGTAATCGAAGAATGTGGCCTCCTCCATCCAGTCCCAGCGAAGCTGGTCCAGTTTCTTTTCCCGGTCCACCAGTTCCTCCGTCTCACTGATTTTCACCAGCTGCTCCAGATAATCCACCTCAGTACCCAGACCGAAGTCACGGGCATTGGAAGTACGCAGAGCCTCGCACACTTCCGTATCACCCACAATCAGCGGAGCAATGTCCAGCTTGAACTTACGTGCTGTGAGCGCCACCAATATATTATTGAGAGTGAGGTTGAAGCCAAACCAGGAAGACACAAACTGATTCCTGGATTCCATAGCATAGGCGTAATAGAGCGCTGCCAGGCGGTCTTCATACAAGAAACCGTCCTCGGCAGGCAGGCTGAAGTATTCGGAAATAAACGTAGAGAGATAAGATGGGAATACACTGTCAGAGACTTCGTCGCCATCCTTCAGTTGTGAGATATATTCCACCAGTTCCTCCGACGAATAGTTTCCGCGCGGGTCGATGGCAGCATCCTTATCCTTCAATAGTTTCAAGACATTCGCATTATCGAATTTCAGATAAAACAAATCTATCAACTTTTTATCATCTTCCGACAAGGCAGGATATAGTTCCGTCTTGAAATCGGCTACTGTATAGCTCAGTTTACTGTCTTCCAGAGTAAGTTCAGGCAAACCGGCTACCAAGTAATAGTATTTACTCATAATCCTGTGAGAGTTTTTAGAACAGCATTTCCACTAATTGCGGACGCAGGAATTCCTTGAAGTAATTCATAAATTCTTCTTCGCCAAAGTTCACCTTGTACGAACCATCGGCAGGCGATACGGAGAACAAGGTTTTGATGCCATTCACTTGCTCAATCTTCACACCCTTGTCCAGCAGGTCTTTCGCCTTCGCTGCGAAATATTTTGTCAAGCCTTCCGCATCGGCAGTAGAGATAACGATTGGTTCGTTCACACTCCATTTGGACGCCAATGCAACGATGAAGGCATTAAGATAATCCTTGTTTGCAGCAAATGCCTTTACATCGGCATTCACAATGTTGTCCGTCACCAACGTAGCGATTTCGGACTTCAGAGCATTCACAGCCTGACCGGCAAACAACTTTAATTCAGATTTTGTATTCTCTGCCAGTTCATCGGCAGACTTATGAGCGGTAGCCACGATAGAATCCGCTTCCTTGTGAGCATCCTCTATAATTCTCTTGGCTTCTTCCTGAGCTTTTGCGATAAGTTTCTGTGCCTCTTCGTTTCCTTTCTCTACGCCTTCGCGGTAGATCTTATCGGTCAGCTCTTGAATCTTGTTTTCCATATTTGCAGGAGTTATTATATGATTTATATTACAATATTAATTGCGTGATTTTTTCCCTTCCTATTAGATTCACGCCAAATTTACAAAAATCCATTTGATATTGAATAGAAAGAAAGGAAGAAAAGTTCTTGCTCTTCCAAAAAAAACTCATTTTACACCAACTTTGTTCTGTAATGATAACAAAAGAATGACAAAAGAAGCAGAAAAATACGTATGCAACAACGCATGACAGGGATTAAGGGGAGCAGTTCCGGAGGTATATAAACGAACAAAGCCTCCGTATCCTTATCAGACACGGAGGCTTCTTCTGAAAACGG
>OAZX01000017.1_pt1 | contig 132275 bp, 152 predicted proteins | sample 1495341 | NCBI WGS metagenome assembly OAZX01 (sample SAMEA2580119, study PRJEB22360) | human gut metagenome | biome: human gut; feature: human-associated habitat; material: faeces | place: Denmark | collected 2008/2010 | reverse complement strand
CTCCACACCGGTTACCGGCAAACCAGGAAGAAAATGCCGGAACAAATTCTTCAAAAGTCATGGCATACCGGTAAAAGGGAAAATACGCCATATCCGTAATAGCCTCTTCAGGTGCCTGGCGAACCCACTCCACACCTGGCTCCCAGCATATCCACTCCGGCTGAAACTGAGAGACACCGTTTACCGTAGTCAGGGGGAGTGCCACCCAGTAAAAAGTCTCCGTCACATCCCGATACATCTCCCTCATCTTCAGAATGTGTGCAATTGTGCACTGGTACTGAGCCTCCCAGTCAATGAACAATACAGAAAAATGACGTTTTCTCCTGCGGGCTACCTCTGCCACAAGGTGGAAAAGCACGGTCGAATCCTTACCACCGGAAAAGGACAGGCATACCGACGGAAATGTTTCAAAAATCCAATCAATACGAGCAATCGCTGCGCGCAGAACATTTTCTCCAGTAAGAATTTTTTCAGTTAAAAGCGTATCACTCATTTTTCTGATTTTATGCTAAATACTTAACGTTAAGTTTCGTAAATCCCCCTGGTGTATCGTCAGTCCACAATGAGTTATATGCGTATTAACTTTCCAGAACGATATGGACTATCCGCTGACGAGCTTCAGGAAAATGTATTTTGACCATACTAATTGCATCAATAAATGTTTGTAGATTCTGCTTGTTAAAATAATGGTTCAAGTTACTATACACTGATTTTAACTCGACATTTCCTTGACAAACTCATTTGATATGATTTAATTATCAAACCACATCCAAAACCAGCACAATAGTATTTATGAATCATAAAGCCATTTTATTTACCACTCTTTTGATAACAGGTTGTAACAATAACATTTCAACACATATACCTTCTGTTAGAAACACAATTACATCTATTCCAAATAAAAAGGCAGAACAACACTCCAACCTTTATAAAGAGGCACATTCATTCTTTGAAAAACATCCTGATTATAAACAAGATTATCTAAAAGAAAAAATCCTGTTTGCTGAATTCAACAAATTACTCAAACAAGAAAAATACCTTAATCTTTCTTTATCTGAGTTACTAGAAATAGCACACACCAATATACAGCAATAAAGCAGGATACCATCTCCCCAGGAGATGGTTTAGGGATATCAAGACAGAAACATCACACCATATTATTCATTGGCACATCTGCAACAAAAGTATTCCATTTATTCACGATGTAGTTCACATATAAGATATTCCTGTTTATTCACAAAACTTTCCAAATGCGCAATGATGGCATGAGCATTCGACAAATCAGTAACAGTGTCCACAAAAAAAATAGCATTATCATTCTCCGAATACACCAGATTACCAGCATTTTCCATTGCCATCTCATGATTAAACATCATGATTTTTTTCCAGAAAGAGTTGTCCGGTTCAGAAGGTAATGCATCCAGTAATAAACCTGTCAGCAACCACGTATCATTCTTCCATACCTGAAATGAAACAAACAAATTCTCATCAAACTGTAAGGCACACTGTCCCTCTTCGTCAAAACCTAACGGTAATCCGAGGATTTCACCAATTTCCGAAATAATTCGCTCATGCTGATACATTATAACAACTTTTACTTATTCATAATTACAATAAAAATACGTCACGGTGGTATTTACTCCATGACAACGGATTCAGAAATAATGTTTTTATTCCCGGAAAGTTTTTCAACTATATGCGTTATGCATTTCCCTTAACGCCGAATTGCTCTAAATTCATTAACCACCCTCCCCCAGTGCCTGGCGGTTTCAGTCGTAACATTTGTCTGCCCCCTCTCTCCTGTACTATTAGGCTTGATTGTTTCTGACAAAGTTGAACTTACTTTACTCTGCCCGTTCTTTATATTCTGAAACAGCAACTCAAGATCACCAGCGACTCGCCTTATCACTTCAGCGGCCTTCTCTAAATCATCCTGTGAGGCGTTTTGTATCCACTGTACAGCGCTTCCTTCAGCGGTTGTGCATGTCCCAAACTGAGAAAAAGGAATATTTCCAACCCGTATATCCAGAAGTGTCTCAACAGCTTTAGTAATATCAGCATTACCAGAAAACTGAGCGACACCATGTGCGGCCGTCATCAATGAGCGTAGACAGCCATTACCTGTAGCCAGGGTTTCAATGTTTTTTAACTCACTGCCTGTTATCATTTTTACCTTCTGAACAAACAGACCCAGCTGATTCAGGCTAGTATCATAAGCGATTTTGGTAAATTCGCTCGCCTTATCAGACAATGACAGTTTTTGCTCTTCTTTATCGCCCCCTACCTTCACTTTTTCGGCGTTATGGATGATTTGTCTAACCATTCGCCGGGTAAGTGGTTTGCCGGCTATGTCCTGCATGGCCTGCCGTGAAAAAGAGTCACCATACACTTGCTTTAAGGCCTCCTGAAACGTACCCCTGGTATAGGAATCCTCTCTAGCAGCAGCAATCCTGCGCTCCTGTACACTTTCCCGGTTTCGGAGTAAAGGCAGTTTTTCAAGACGCGTGCGTATCCGCGGGCCCAATTTTTCACTTACCACCGTTTGGGTTCCTGAATCTGATGTTTTAATATAAAGCCGGGCATGACCGAAGCTATGGATACCTGAAAATTCAGACAAGGGAATAGAGTTCATATTTCCTCCAGATAAGTATTAAACCATCTTTTCTATGCTTGTGAATTTATCTGTATATATTATTTAACTGTATCATGATGTTCTGCTTTATTAATTAAATTCTGACAATATTCTATAAATAATATCAACGCATCTCGGGAAAGGCAATGACAGTCCTGATTTACTCTTGGTATATTTTTCATAAGTATCCGCCGGGTACCCGCTTCCGTAAATTCAACAGGAGAAAATTCAGCAATATTTCCCCCACAACGAAATATAATATTTGACCCCGTATGATATCTGATATCAATCCCCGCCCCCCTGTCTCCGATTATCCTGGATATCACCTCGGAATATCCTGTCTTCATAGCTTCTGGGAAAATAATACTGACCGTAACGTCAGAATTGATGTCCCTGCTCATCCACTCATCAAACACCAGTAAAAGTGTTTCAGGATGGTTTACTGACGTTGCCAGCATTTCCCTGACCTGTATTTCAAGACACTGCTGCCAGTATTCCAGAGTAAGATTGCTGTCTGACAGATAAGTGACCACCTGTTTCAGAGCATATAAAATCCCCTGTTGAAACCCATCTCTGTGGGCCTGCTCATGTAAGACTTGCGCTTCTTTTTGCGCATCTTTTATCAGTTGTTTTGCCCGCTTACGGGCCTGTTGTTCCAGCCGTCTTAGAGAAAGTTTTTTCTCCAGGGTGTTACGCTTAATCAGTACACCACCGAGTAGAGGCTGCTGAGAAGTGTTTATCGGGATATTTCTGGGCATGTTGTAAGGTCAATAGCAACATTAACGGATCCACTGGCAGGGATGACAACGCACATTCAGCCTGTGGCGGAAAAAGTAATGAAACACGCTGTGTCAGAAATTGCGGAAGATGGCGGATACTGCCTTGTAACAGGCTGTATCCGGTGCAAAGTACCCCAGCCGGCTCTGCCAGCAGTATTCCGGAAGGTATCGTAACAGGTAAACTGGCCTGTAAAAAAAGGCGAGCCCATTCCGGTAGCCTGAGAAGCTTTCCTTGCCAGGCCAGCTCTCCTCGCCGGGCACTGCAGCCAAGCAGAAAAGCCACCTGAACCAGCAAATCCCACTGGCACAATAAATGTTGTACCAGTGGTTCCTGAAGTACGTAGCGGCTTTCAGTGGAACAGATATCCAGTCGCCCTGCTCTGATCAACAACTCATTAACCGCAGCCCGCTGAGCGGGCTGCGCAATCAGTTCCGGCACGATCCTAATACGTTCTGGATGAATATACGAAAGGGGATCATATATCACCCGTTGCAGTTGTGCTGACAGCAAAGAGCTAATCATGACGCCCCCCTTTTCTCCAGAATGACTTCCTGCTCAGCAATTCTCTTCCCTGGCAGCAGAACAACCACACAACCATACCAATGGTCACTACTGAAGCCACCACCACCGCCAACACTCCAGCACTGATATCTTGCCTGCTGGAGCGAGAGGCAGACACTCTGAATTCATCCTCTCTGCGCTCCGACAAAACGACGGAAATATTATCGTATTCCACATTCGCAAAACTATTCTTAAGGAACCTCTTGATATCGCTTATCTGAAGCCCAAGTGGCGTACCACGTTCATAAACAGCCAGTGCAGATAAGTGAACTGGTACGGAAGGACGTCCGCTCTCTCCGGCATCAATATCATAACTGATATGAACACGAGCAGAAATGATGCCCGGAAGGGTCTGCAACGATTGCTCCAGGCGCTGTTCAATAGCGGAATAGAGCCTGGCCTTCTCTGCCCGAGGAGAGGAAACCAGCGCGTCTGCAGGAAACATTTGCGCAATTTCAACTCTCGGACGAGGCGGTAATTCATAGACCTTAACCCAGTATACTGCCGCAGTAAAATCAGGTTCTGCAACCGTAACAGAAAATCCCTTTTTTCCGTTATCAATTTTATCTGCTCTGATATTATGCTGCTGTAACAGGGAAATAACCTCATTCGCCTGGTACTGATCCAGCTCCTGGAGCAGATTTTTTTCCTTACAGCCACTCAGACATGTCAGCACCAGTGAAAAAAATAAATACCGCAGGATCATGAGCGCAATAAGGTTTCCACTGCTCCTGTACATTTTCGTGTTAATGTGCTGATAAGGGATACTTCCAGATTATAATTTGCGGTCCGGACCTGCAGAGCATACAACTCGGCAGGATCTGTTACTCCGCCAGGCTGTTCTATCTTCTGCAAAACCGCCATTTTTTCTGTCTCTGCATGAGCAGTTGCACCTGCAAACGCCTGTATCAACCTGTCATCCAGAGAGATAACACTGGTTCCGTTACTCTCCGAATCCCACAAATCTGGCGTTGTTTTCGGAACAAAAATTGCGTTAATCATCTGGTTTATCACTCCTGTTAGCGGAAGTTCTGAATAATTGCTGCACCGATATCTTTAAAGACTTTTACCGTATTTGACTGCGCATTTCTGTATAAATTATATTCTGAAAGTTTACTCTGATACGCTGCCAGCAATGCCGGATCTGAGGGGCTTTTTGATAACTTGTCCAATGATTCCGTTACCTGTGACTGCAAATCACTGACACCAGTATCAAATGTGTTTGATACCCCATCAAGATATCCTGACCATGAAATATTCTGCATTTTTCTCTCCTTCTTTTATAATTTACTGAGGATTTATAAAACTCCAGACATCCGGAGCATCTTTCATATACATATATTTTCCGTAAAGAAAAGAATTTTCTTTACTTCTGTCATTTATAAGTTCAATTCCAAATTGTACATATCGCTCCCCCCACTTCTGATTATATTGCTTAATAAACTCACGAGCCCGGAAAATCTCTGTGTCATTGAGCTCACCTGATATCATAAATGTCAGGTTCGTTCCTGTGCCTTTACGGTAAAAAGGAATGTTTCTGTGTTTCAGCCCCTCTTCAGCCTGTGATAATGCCGTTTCATCACTGACAGGAACAATGTCAACGGTGCGGGCATAAGGCAGCAATGCCATTAAGTTTTCGGTCAGATGTTTATGTAGAGAAGCATTCAGATCTGTACGCTGACGACTCACCCAGAGCCGCGGCTTTTCCGGATTATCCAGATGTAACCGATAATAGGCCAGCGTCGGATAATGGCTATCAAACCACGTTGCGATACGTTTGTTTTCTGTATCTGCATCAATAACCAGTGCAGAATCACCATACCCTTCCCGGACTGCGACCTGACGGGCCCATAGGCGATCCTGCTCATTCCTGGCAAAAATGTAATACAGATGGTTTTTTCCCGGCAGGATCTTAAAACGGTGTTGTTCGTCCCCCAACAGGGCATTCAACTCCGCGGTCCTGTGCTGCGGCGTATTCCATAACCGTATCGCACCCGATATAGCCACTGCCAGCACGAGCAGACACATTCCCGAAACCAGATATCCCCGGCGTTTCTTCCCCTTTTTTCCGTCCCTGTTTTCCGGATATAACAGAATCGCCGTACTCCAGACCTCGCCACGGGCACGAACGGCAATCACCAGCTCGCCAACTCTTACCGGTGTGTTGCAGTCAACATAACGGGTATGGCGCCCGGTGTCACGAAGCTCATGAAGCGCGATCCGCTTGTCACTGGGATTATTATTATCAGTCGTAATTTCAAAATTAACTCCCCCCTGTTCAAGGGGAACATAAACAGTATCGTCGGGAAATACCGGAAAAAAATCCTCTTCTGCCACCACAGAATGTTTTCCGACAATGAATAATATTTTTCCAGCCTGTAATGGGTATTCGCACCCCATAAGGGGGCCGTTTAGTATTCTGATCACATACGGCTGAAAATCAGATACATTATCCTCTGTGCCTGCCATACTAAATATAACTTTTAAAATTCACTGTTACATAAAACAAAACACCAGAAACACAGAGCAGTACATCATTCGTTTATCGTTGCAGGAAACTCTTCGCGGCTTCCATACAACTGCTGATTGTACTGCTCAGTACTTTAACCAGGTTATCGTATAATGAATTGGCGTTGCTGTATTTCTGTGTCAGTGTCTGTAAGGTCGTCTTCATATTCTCTTCCTGGGCCTTAAAGCCTGACTGCCATGCCTGGTATTTCGCGTTATCCATTTCCAGTTTTGAATCATCGCCCGGTCTCCCCAGCCCGTTAAGATCGTCCACCATTTTCTGTACCGGCGTCAGATCAACAAGAACAACATACCCTGTGCCGACCGGCTTCAGACAGGTTTCCGGCAGGTTCAGCTCTTCAAGCCACTGCCTCGCTTCCGTTTCCGTTGCGCCGATCAGGGTACCGCCTGACTGTGCAGGAAACAGTACGGTCTTTTCACTGGGGCTCCCGTATTCCTGAAGCAACTGGTTTAACGCCTGCATCAGGGACGTCACGTCGAGCTTCACGTTATTTCCGTCCTTCCCGGGCAGTAACCACCCGCCCAGAGCAGACAGAATATTGCTGTAATCCTGATAAAAACGGGTATAAACCGCCACCACGTTTTCATAAACGCCCAGATAATGTTCACCGGTCGCAGAAATTTTATCCGTCACCATCTCCCACAGTTCGGCGTCTGACAGATCGACACCTGACGGTGCCTGACGCACATGTGCCGGTATATAAAACCCGGAAACAGAAAAAAGCTCCGATAACGCCTGTTTTTGCCCTGCCGACAGGGGAATGCCAGCAGCAGCCAGCGCCTTCAGACGACCAACATACTGATGCCTTTCAAGAAGGCGCTCATCGTTATCCTGCGGCACCAGTAGCATTTTACCGACCAGCGGTTCCCTGTTGTTCTCCCCCCTGTCTGGATGGTACTCTGAAGGCGCCGTCCCTCTTTCCCGGTTTTCCTTTTCCGGCAGCTTCACGCTAATGCCGGTATGAGCGGCGACCTGATGATTTCTGACAGTAAACATAACTCCTCCATCGCACCGGTTGGACGGACAACCGCCCACTCACCCGGCATTCTCTCGCTCAGGCCCGAATATTTCCGGCTACTGCAGCCATGGATGTCATTTTCGACTGGCTGATACTTTCCATAATTTTTAATATTTCCTGGATCAAGCTGTTTGCCTTACGCGCACTTTCCCGGACATCATCAGATGCAGTGCCAGCGACCCGATTACTGGCCTGGCTAATCTGCTGCTCTGAACGCTCAAGGGTTGCGGCATATTGTCCGGAGCCTCCAACGATATTGCCTACAGCCGTCGAATTCTGCATAATTGCGTTTCCTGTCATTTCCTGGCGACGAGCATTAAAAGCGAGATTATCCTTTATATTTTGGCCAGTCCCTTTCACGTCATTAGTCAATGTCATCTTCGCGGTATTCTGCCGCAGGGCAAGTTTCTCGTTCTTCAGCCCCTTCAGCCCGAACTTAGCGCCAACACCTGTCAGCCCCAACTGAAGCACACTCTGAGATATATTACCAGCCAACATCCCTATCCCTTCCCGCTTCATTGAGTCCGCCATATTTTTCGCGGCATCAAAACTGACCAGCGACAGTTTACCTGCCAGTCGGGTATCGGCCTGATTCAGCGACAACATCAACATACTGGCAGCTACCAGTAAAGCTATGGCGCCGGAGGACAGGTTACTGATATCAAAAAAATCCTCTTTTCCCGCCTGTTTTTCCTCCATACAACGCTGTATTTCCTCATTGGCTTTCTTAATGAATTCCTTTTCAACAGAACTCAGCAACACCGTATCTTCTCCTGCATTTTTCAGAAAACTGGCGGCGTCACGCATTTTCCTCACTGAGAGGTCCCCTGCTGGCGGTACAAGAACCGGATCTGAAGCAGATGCTCCCCCCCCCTCCTCCGTCATTCCTGGAGCAGACAGGATCTCGTTCACACTGGCAAACCACAAGCCTGGCTGTGTGAGGGGCTGAACCAGCACCTGAGACGTGTTCACAGATGGATTCATACCTGAATTAACGGTAAACATCATTATTCTCCCTTTTTATATTGAACATTTCACGCACGGATCTGGCGCAGAACAAAACGTGATGTATCTGAATGCTGACGGATAACAGATGACAATGTTTTCTGGAGTTCCAAGGCCATTTTGTTGTTGTCTTCAAAAATATCCACGGATTGCTTAAGCCACTGCCGGAGTTGTTCGCTGGAAAAACGGGACAGGGTAAAGTCGGCAAACGCATCACTGGCTTTCTTCAGAAACACACCTTCAGCAACCGTTGCTCCTGACTGGGCTGCGGTATTGGCGCCACTGACACCCAGTACGGTTTTATTTAAAAGAACAGCCCTGCTGCCCGAAACACCTGCGAGGTGTTGTATGCCATGAGACAGGATCTGATTACCATTTCTCATTACGTGCTTCAGGACATCAGGCAGCAATTTTTTAACAGCCTCATCCATCATTTTTTTCAGTACATTCCCCAACTTTGAGACTGCGCCTTTTCCCAGAATAGCCACGCCCGCAATGACAACCACCGACGTGACGGCTGCTAAAATAGCGCCCAAGGTGTTTCCCACCATCTCTGCTGATGCCTTGTCAACTCCGAATCCTTTCAGGATTTCTGCCACCGCCTTTCCAATGATATCCATCAGCGGTTTCAGCACATGCTGGATCACTGGATTCAGCGCTTCCTGAATAAATGAGATCCCAGTAGCAGCTTTCACAATCCCGTCAGTCAGGATAAGCGCCAGGCTGGCGGCAGCGAGCCCCAGCGCCACCCCTCCTGTAAAGGCCGCAGCAACAACACTGGCAACAGTGAGCAGTGCACCAACCACCTTGCCGACACACCCCATCGTACGATTCAGGACTTCGGCTTTTCGTGTTTCCTCCTGATACTCTTCAGACTTCCTCAGCATTTCTTCCTGCCTGCTTTCCTGGAGGGTGCGGAATAATGCCATGTCATTTTTCAGGCTTTCTTCGTTGTTTTTCCCGACCAGTTCAATAAATATCGAAAGCAGCATGGTAAAACGGGCAATGCTGTTGAGATTATCGGTCTGGTACCGTTCCGCCCGGCCTCCGGTCAGAAAAATCCCCTGTATCTGAGAGGCGATGCCGTCCAGTTTTTCTGTTTTCTGCCAGGCACTATTGTGAGCCACCTCTGCTGCATTTAATGCCTTATCCTGATTGCTCCGAAGGGACGACAGTTCGTTTCGCAGCGTATCAATCTCCTGTTTCAGCGATACATAATCAGGCGCACCAGGAGCCAGACCATCAAGCTTTGCCTCCGCGCGTTCAAGCTTTCCGGCACAGTCATGGTAAGCAGCCTGTGCGGCCGCCAGGCTGTCCAGCGCCGTTTTATACACATCCATCGCTGACTGAGCCTCTTCAGACGCTGTCTGGAAGGCGCCGGAAAGCTGCTCACGCTGCTGCTGCTGCGACGCTATCACGGCCAGGCGGTTTTCCAGTCGACTGGCCAGTTGTGAAACGGAGCTATCCCCCATCAGCGTTGCCAGCCGTCCCAGTAGCAGGGTTAACCGGCCTTCAGCATTCAGCGTCTCCTGTATTTCTACCGCAGGCGCCCGTAAGGGGACAAACATCGGATCGTTATCCACAGTTCCGTCGTTTTTCTTTACCGTCAGTGGTGTGTCCAGGAGCGCTTTCAGCGCCTTATCTGCTGCATGCAAAAAGCGATTATCCTTCTGAACATGTTCAGACGCGGCACTGACCAGTGATGCAAGACGCTCTCCTGCATACGCCAGCCTGCCATGAATAACAGGATCACTCATACTTCTCCCCTTTTTTTATCGTGTCTGCCCGGTCCGGTTTTTCGTTGATAGCTTCAAGATAAGCCCGGGCTTTTGCTTTCAGTGACTCATCACTACTTTCCTGAAGAACCAGCTCAAAGCATTGCCTTGCCTTTTCAGGCCTGTGCATCATCAACTGACACTGCCCGGTAAAGAACACGGGGCGGTGATCCTTTTTCAGTAAGGCAAACGCAACAGCATACAAATCACAGGCTTTCTGAAAATCATTTTTTCTCTGGCAGACGGCCGCATATCCCATGATGTAATCCGGATTATAAAAATCATAAACACACAGAAAGCGGAAAAAAACGGCGGCATTATCCAGGTTACCATTATTATAAAAGTTATATGCATGCGCATATAAGCAATCCATGATATCCTGGGGAATAGCATATAATTCCTGTAACGTACCGCCCTCGCTGATCACTTTCCAGAGCATCTCCATCACATGCTCATTACTGACATCGTTGTCCATAATGTCTCTCCATACTGCAAGTCGAAGGTTTCATCATAAAAATACCGGCCCTACTTTTCCTCCGTATCCGGCAGGTGAGTGGCCTCCTGGCTATTCATCCCTGTCGCCATACCAGCATTTTCCACCTGCTCCAGCCAAACGAGAAGACGTAAGATCTCATCCACACTCTCCAGGTTGACCACATCATAACGGCGGTGTGTTTTGAAAATCCGCCGGGCCAGCCTGATATCCACCACCACAGGAATACCGACTTTCTCAGCATACTGCCGGACGACCAAAGCACGCTGGTTCGCCTCCCGAACCGAGATTAACGGATACGGCGCTATTTCAGGCTTAAAATAGATCCCGACAGCAATATGAGTCGGGTTGGCAATAATCAGGCGGGAATTATCAATATCTGATTTTATTTGCTCAGATAAAATATCCATATGGATCTCCCGCCGGCGTGATTTAACCTCCGGATTCCCTTCCGTCTCCTTCATTTCCCGTTTCACCTCTTCCTTATCCATTTTCATGTCTTTCATCACAAGAAAGTATTCCGCAAGCGCATCCAGCAGAAGAATAATAACAGAACATCCCAAACATAAAGCAACGAGAGAAAAGAGAAGATGTCTCCAGACATCGGCAACAACAAACAGATTGCCATTAACCAGGGAAAATACCAGACGTTTATTCTCAAACCAGAACAGCATGCCAGAAATAATAAAACTGCCCAAATAGAGTATCGCCTTCACAGCCTCCTTCACTGTCCGGAGGCTGAAGATTTTTTTTATTCCCTTCGTCGGATCCAGCGCGGACAGTCGGGGCTGAAGCGCCTTCGTGGCAAGAACAAACCCCGTCTGCAGTATTGAGGATAGGGATGAGCAAAAAAGGCACAAAGCAAGAAAGGGAAGAATAATCTTCATCCCGCTACAGAAAACCTGCTCTGTATAATCCGCAATATTGATCTGAAAATGGAAGGAAACTGCCTGCCCTAATACCTCCATCAACGACCTCAGGGAAGCAACGGACGCCAAATAAGCGGTTCCCCCAAGCGTCAGACAAGCCACAATAAAATCCCTGCTCCTGAACGACTGCCCTTTTCTGGCCGCCTCCTCCCGTCGCTTGCGGGTGGGTTTTTCGGTTTTATTGCCTGACATAAGGGATTATGTTTCTTTCTGTAACCACAGCTCAGCCACCGTGGTCGGAAACGTCAGGGTCATGACCCCGGGCGACAGCACAGGTGAAAAGTAAATCAGCAGGATAAATAATGCCAGGAGGCTTTTTACCGTCAGTGAAATGGCAAACGCATTCATCTGCGGCGCGAAACGCGACAACAGTCCCAGCATGATCTCACCCAGCAACAACACTGCAAGCACCGGACTTGCCAGTACCAGCGCCCTGGCGGTTATCTTACCGATAATCCCCAGCAACAGGGGTAATGCCGGCATACATCCCGTGGTAAGGCCACAGACCTGATAGCTGTGCCGGAGTGTCTCCAGCATCATCTGCATGCCCCCCTCCTGCAAATACACAACGGCTGAAAACAGATTCATAAACGTGGCCATTTCAGAGGTATCAACACCATTTGCCGGATCAATGCTGCTGCTCAGGGTTGCTCCCCGCTGGTTGTCAAAAATACATCCGATGGCATGGAACACCCAGAATGGCCATGACAACAGACATCCCAGCACGATCCCGATGAACGCTTCCCGGAGAAGAAGCGGCCACCCAAAAATGTTCATCACGGCTTCCCGCTCTGCAGGCCCGAAAGGAGTCATCCCCAGCACAACCAGCATAATAACGGCCGTGCGGACCACTCCGCCCAGCACACCGTTATTCAGAAAAGGGAGAATAAAGAACACTGGCGCCACTCTCGCAAACCCCAGTGCTGCCCCGGCCAGCCCGGCATGAATATCAAAAAACAGCGGATACGCCATTGTCTCAGCCTCCGGCCATCGCCAGACGCATCATGTCCCGCCCGAACGCCAGCAGGGCATCACCATACCAGCCGGACAACAGAAAAAAGCACAGGCAGATCCCCAGCAGTTTTAACCCAAACGGTAATGTCTGCTCCTGCAACTGTGTTACGGTCTGGAAAATACCGATAAGCAACCCAATTAACGTCGCAACCGCCACCGGCCAGGCAGAAAGGCACAGCACCAGATAAAGCGCTTTGTTTCCGGCGAACACTAACTCATTCATACAAAAAACCCGGCCTGGCGCTGTCCGGCGTTACCCTTTTACCAAATCCATATACTGCATCACTAACCCCCGGGATAACAGCGTCCAGCCATCCATTGCCACAAACAGGATCAGTTTGACCGGGGTGGATATCGTGACGGGACTCATCATCATCATCCCCAGCGCCAGCAACACACTGGATATCACCAAATCCACCACCACAAACGGTAGATAGAGATAAAAACAGATTCTGAAGGCACTTTTTATTTCACTTAAGGCATAAGCTGGTAATAAAGACAGTATGGATGTCTGCTCACCTTCCGCCGCCAGCGCCTCCTCTCGGGAAACCCGCTGATGCTGCGCATCCTCAAAAAACGCCACAAGCTCCTTATCGGAATATCGGCTCAGGTATTCACGGTAACGCCCGAGACCGTGCTCAACAAAATCACTGACGGAATCCACATCACGAAAATTCACGCTGTTATTCTGATAATAATCCAGGGCCTGCTGTGTGACCGGATACATCACAAAGGCAGAAAGCATCAATGCCACCCCATTTAGCACCATATTTGATGGTACCTGCTGCAGCCCCAGCGCATTACGCATCATGATAAAAACCACAGAAAATTTAACAAAACAGGTCCCTGAGGCGATAATAAACGGCAGTAAGGTGGAAAAGGCCAGTAAGGCAATCAGTGAAATATCATTTTCCATTGCCGCTGCCACACACCCATTCTGTGATCTCCACCCCCAGTGAGTTATCCAGCTGCACCAGTTCCCCGTATCCGATTAAGGCCCCGTTTGCCCTGATTTCTGTCCGTTTTTCAGCCTCCGCAGGTAATGCCAGCACCTTCCCCTGATACAGCTCCTGCAGCCCGGTTAATGTCACCTGCTTTCGGAACAACACAAAATCCAGACTGACGGGCAGTTGTCCGAGATCCTGTACCACATGTTGTTCTGTTTCCTGTATATCCTGCATCTGACCCATTTCCAAAATACATTCCTCTCCTGAACGACAGAAATACCCCAGCAATTTTGTATGGCAGTGAACCTCAGACAAGGGTTCCTTAATCAGCAGGACATCCCCGATCGCCACCCGGCCCAGCAGGCCAGCCTCAACCCGGCTACGGCCCGTCACCAGACTGAGGGGCCAGCGGACACCGTCAGGCACGGAAAACATCTCTGCCGCGTCACCGACACAAACGTGCTCAAGCCATACCGGCCCCCTGTCGCTCATGACCCGCAAAAGCGGCTCTGCTGGCAATGCGTCTGCCGCCGCAATCCTGCCGATCCACAACCGCTCATAAGCCAGCTCCGGCATCGGAAAACGGAATGGCACCTCACACTCCGCCAGCCACCTTGCCACCTCATTCCCGGCACCGGCGGAGATGGCTGCCCCGGCCAGCCCGGGGGCAGCATACGCTAACCAGTCAGCCAGCCGGAGCCAGCCTATCCAGGTGTTTCCGGTATCCCCCAACGGTACCCACTCACCATATGCGCCGGGCGTGTCCAGCTCAGCCGTCCATCCCTGCTTTTGCCATAGAACCGCCGCACGGAACAATATTTGCCGGCGCTCACTGTCCCTTCTCAGTGCAAGCGACATCAGGTTTCCTCATCATCATCGCGGTTGGGTTGATAATATTTTCGCGCCCCCTGCTCATCTGAAGCCAGATACCAGTGCCGCTGCAGCCCCGCGGGCCAGTGCGCAACCAGCCGCTGCTCAACCGCCACATCAGAGGGCTGTAACATCATGGCGCCTCCGTGTTGTGGCTGAATACAGACTGACGCCTCCCGGCCCCACGTACGGAAACGGTATACTAGGGCCTCCCCTTTCTCCGTCATTTCTGATGGCGCCTGAAATGACGGCGCCATCTCCGGAACCGGCGTATCAGTCCGGGACGGGGTTAACGGTACCGGAGAATGTCCGGAAAACATCCCGGTCGGATGAGGGACAAGCAGGGCAGCAGGCATACCGGTGTGATCCGCCTTCTCCTTTTTTTCCCCCGCCGCGCTCTCTGCCGGGAGTAAGCCGGCGTCAGCTCCGGATGCCCCGGGATACCACCCTTCACGCGCGGCCCCGCTCTCCTTTTCCTTTATCCGTTTACTGAGCAATGCCCGTACCTGCCCGCCATCCGCGGTCTGTCCCGGAAAATAGCGAGCCACCACCGACAGTGCTTCGGGCTGTCCCCCGCCTTTTCCCGCCTTCTCCTTTTTTTCCCCCGCCGCACTCTCTGCCGGGAGTAAGCCGGCGTCAGCTCCGGATGCCCCGGGATACCACCCTTCACGCGCGGCCCCGCTCTCCTTTTCCTTTATCCGTTTACTGAGCAATGCCCGTACCTGCCCGCCATCCGCGGTCTGTCCCGGAAAATAGCGAGCCACCACCGACAGTGCTTCGGGCTGTCCCCCGCCTTTTCCCGCCTTCTCCGGCAAACAGGCCGGCGGTAAGTACCGGAAAGGCAACGAGTGTTCCCCCCCATATACCCGCTCCTCTTCCCTGCCTTTCCGCGTTTTTTTGCCGCAGTCCTTTATTTTTTTCTTCAGAAAATCCGTAAGACTTTCCACTCTGTCCTGTGTTGCTGACGGTATCTTTCCTGTATTACAGGGCGGTATAATGCTTTCCATTACCATTTTCTTCCTGTTCAGTTTCATCCCGCTGAAGAGCGCACCGTTGCATTTCCTTTTTCTGGCAACGCAGCCAGCGGTCGTACGTTTCTTCTTTTCGCAAAAAATGATTCCTCTTTTTTTGTTGTTCCATGCTCTGTTTTAACAGCGACTCCCTCCGGGTTTGCAGTTGCTGCGCCTGAGCCCGGAGCTCCTGTATTTTACAGCGCAACACCGCCTGTTTTCGTAACAGTGCTCTCAGCTGCTCAGGCGAGATAACGGTGGCCTCTGCCTGGCAGGTTTTCAGCAGCTGCCTGAGTCCGTCCACCTGCGCGTTCAGGGAAGCCTCTGACGCCACCAGAACAGCATTTTCCCGGGATAACTGGTGTAACCGCTGTTCACAGCGGGTCCGGAATAATTCACTGTTTTTTTTCAGGCGGCTGACCTTATGAAGTAAACTCATTCATTCCCTGCAGGGTGTTTTCAAAAGAAGAGTACTGGCTAACCGGCTGGCATAACCACTGCTCCAGTGGTCGGCGCAGCTGCATGGCGCGGTCATTTTCCGCATTTTCTCCCTGGCGGTATTCCCCCAAATCAACCAGCAGCTGAAGCTCATCCAGTCTGGTCATCAGCCTGCGTATTTCCACGGACCGTGCCTGGTGGGGAGGCGCCGTCACCTGGCTGAACACCCGACTGACGCTTCTGAGAACATCGACCGCCGGGTAATGCCCCTGCCCTGCAAGCTTCCGGCTGAGGAATATATGACCATCCAGGATCGAACAAATCTCATCCGCCATCGGATCCACCTCATCATCCCCCTCCAGAAGCACCGTGTAAAAGGCGGTGATACTGCCTCCCGGCGTGGCCCCCGGACGCTCAAGCAGAGCCGGCAGGCTGTCAAATACCGACGCCGGATAGCCGCGCCGCGCCGGCGGCTCGCCGGCAAATAACGCCACATCGCGCAGTGCCCGGGTATACCGGGTCAGGGAGTCAATAAACAGCACAACGCGTTTTCCCTGATCGCGAAAAAACTCCGCCACGGTGGTGGCCAGCAGTGCTGCATTCCGGCGATCGACAGAGGAGTAGTCTGAGGTGGCAAACACCAGTACACACCGCGATTTTTCAGGTGACTGTTTCAGCCACTCCACAAATTCGGTCACTTCGCGCCCGCGTTCGCCAATCAGCCCGATAACGAAAACATCAGCATCCGTCTGGTTTATCAGCATATGCATCAGGGTGGTCTTGCCGCAGCCTGCAGGAGCGAAGATCCCCATTCGCTGACCAACACCGCATGTGAGCAGACCATCTATCACCCGCACGCCAGTGACCAGCGGCTCATGAATACCAACCCGCAGGGTATAGGGCAGCGCGCCGGAATCAATCACGCGCTCCTCCTCCCCTGAAGACATCGGCTCACTGACAAGCCGCTCCACAACGGTGCCGGTCGGATCCAGCACCGCTCCGAGGACAGCATTCCCGATCCTGACAGACAAGGCATGTCCGGTGGGCCTGATCACGGCTTTCCGTGTCAGCCCGCAGGCATTACCAATTAAACTGAGTACAGTACGATCGCGGTGTAACCCCACAACCTGGGCACGCGCCATCACCTGTTTGTCCTGCCAGTCACGGTAAATATCACACAGCTCCCCGATAGCCACATCAGGCAGAGCCGCTTCAAGAACAGAGCCGCATATCCTCTGCGGGTATGCCAGCCGCTGCAACAGACGTAATTCTTTCATCACTCACTGATAGCCGACCATGGTAACACCACGGAATCAAAGCGTTTTGATAACATTGACTGCGTTACTGTCCATCACTTCCTCATAGGACATCACATCCAGATCGGGAAATTTTCCTTCGATAAACTTCCTGACAAAACGGCGAATATCTGCAGACGTCAGCAATACCAGATCCTTATGCGCAATGGTTAAGTCATCCAGTCCCAGCGTAAAAAGATCCATCAGCCGTTCAGCGGCCTCCGGCTCCAGATTAAGAAATGCGCCTCCGGATGTCTGCCGGATCCCTTTCCGTATAATGTCCTCGAGCTCCGGTGACAACATCACCACCCGCAGCTCATTACCGTCAGTGAATTTATGGCAGATATAACGCGCCATGGCAGTGCGTACCAGTTCAACAAGGTTGAGCACTTCCCTTTCTTTTGGCGCCCACAACGCCAGCACTTCCATAATTAATTTCAGATTACGGACAGAAATTCGTTCACTTAATAACCGCTGCATGATCTCAGCAATACGCTGCACAGACAGGTGGCGTAACACTTCTTTCAGTACATCAGGGTATTTAAAGTCGAACTGATCCAGCATATGTTTGGTTTCCTGGATCCCAAAGTACTCATTGATATTGCGAAGCAGGATCACCGACAGCATCTGGTACAGCTCATCGATGGCAGTGCGGGTCTGATAACCCAGGGTTTTCAGCCGTTCGGCATTGTCCGCCACTGTCCACACACATTTTGCCCTGCCGGATGTACTGAATGTGACCTCAATACCCAACTCATTGAGTTCTGCAGAAAAGTTAACGATTCTGATCAAATCAAAATACAGACCGAACTGCGCCACCTTAATTTCATTAATCAGTAATGACACCGTATTATCTGGCTGGCTTTCATCACCACGGACTAGGAGCTCTGGCAACCGGACCCCGTAGTCAATAAAAAACTGGCTGATTAATAATTCTGAAAGTTGGTTCTGTTCCAGCCACGCACACCGCTGACCCGGAACAAGCAGAACCAGTGGAACAGTTTCTGTGATCATTTTATCAAGATTATCGATTCGCCTGAGCGATGAAAACGCTCCCCGCTCTTCTTTTGGGGCAGAAAAACCAGACACACCGCCCCCCGCGATGATGGTGCTGTTATCCCCGGCACCCGGGCGCATTCTGTAATAAACCAGCACTCCCAGTGCAGCAGACAGGATCATAAAAACCGGAAGCGGAAAACCGGGCAAAGTCCCCATACTGACGGTCAGTACCGCCGCCACAACCAGTACAAAGGGATTATTCAGCAACTGTCCGATAATATTTCGTCCCATATTATCGCTGTCGCCATTCACGCGGGTAACGATAAAACCAGCGCTGACAGCAATCAGCAGCGCCGGGATCTGCGCCACCAGACCATCGCCGATGGTCAGCATGGTATAGGTGGACAGCGCCGTGGAAAAATCCATTCCATGGCTGCTCATCCCGACAGAAATGCCCCCGATGAAGTTCACAAAAATGATAATAATCCCCGCGATGGCATCGCCCTTGATAAACTTCATCGCCCCGTCAAAAGAGCCGTACAGCTGGCTTTCCTGCTCCAGCACTTTCCGGCGCTCACGGGCCGTGTCAGCATCAATAATCCCGGCGCGCAAATCAGCATCGATACTCATCTGTTTACCGGGCATGCCGTCCAGGGAAAAGCGGGCCGCCACTTCCGCCACCCGTTCTGATCCCTTTGTAATAACGATAAACATCACCGCCGTCACGATTGAGAAAACCACAAAACCCACGGCAAGGCTGTCGCCAATGACAAACTGACCAAAGGTGGCAATGATTTCACCGGCATCCGCATTAATCAGGATCAGGCGGCTGGTACTGATGGACAGCGCCAGGCGAAACAGGGTGGTTATCAGCAGCACTGCCGGAAAGGTTGAAAAACTGAGGATCCGATCAATATAGAACGCCCCCATAAAAACCAGGATCGCCAGAACCATATTGAGCGCAATCAGAAAATCAACCAGATAAGTCGGTAACGGGATGACAAACATTGAGATGATCATCACCATTAACAACAAAATCAGCAATTCCGGGCGGACACGCACCCCGTTTAATAAGGAATTCAGCACCGTTTACTGCCTCGGCCACCTGTAAATAAACCACTCCCGGCCAGCTCATGCCGGCAAGCGGTATCTGTAAATGCCCTCAGACGCTCCAGCAACACCACATTCTGTTCTTCGTCAAATAACGAAGCCGGCAGGCTCTTACAGGCCATATATAAAGCCTGTAAAAAAATGCTCCGCTCCCTGGCGTCAAGTAGCCACATTTTCTGCCCCACTGTCTCCGTTAATATGGCATCAACCTCTTCGGGGTGCTGTAATAATGCCAGCATCAGCAATACCCATAACGCCTCATCTTCCGCCGGCTGGCTTCCAGATAAACACTCAGCCAGTCTCCTGACAAATAATATATCCGCCGAGCGCAGCCGTTTAATCTGGCTTAAACGACCCAGCAAATAGCCAAATTCAGAGCAGGAGCTGCTCGCTACCCGGGCACTGATATCTGCCAGTAAAGCCTCCTCAATATAATCCAGGATAGCATAGCGCCGCCGGTATCCATAACTACTGATCCAGTCCGCATACAGCTCAGATTCCGGTTCATGGCTCCGGATAAACTGCCGGTAAGTTGCCCGTAATAACCCTGGACGCAGCATTAACGCCTTACCAAATAACCGGGCCTTCAGAGCACAGTTAATCCCGGCTTTCAGCTGACGGGGCTCCGCCTGCGCCTGCGCCTCCTGCAGCACAGACGACAGTCTTTTTCCCACCACGGGATCGGCTGCGTGACGTTTCAACAGCTCCCGCAGAACCAGAACCAGATCGCTGTCATCGGAAAAGAATTCCCGGATATAAGACAGCAGCTTTTCTGCACTAACGTTCTGACTGCGAATTATCTGTAAAATCTGTCGAGCCTTCGGCAGGACATCATCATCAAGCACCCGCTCAAAACTATCTGCCAGACTGTCCGCCTTTTTCTCATAATCCCGGCGGTGACGAAACTGAGCCATTACCGCGGACATTTCATCTGTGGATTGAATGAAACGCTGCACTTCCGCCCCCGGAGAGAGATCTTCGGGTTGCAACCCCTCCGCCTGTTCCGTCCCTTTCTGGTGATGAACCTCTTGCTGAGTCAAACGACCAATATGTTTTCTGAAAAAGGATATCCGGTTGCCGGATACGATATTATTTTCCATGGTTCAGGGCCTGACCCCGGTTCAGGTAGCTTAACACCCACTTATCCAGAGGATCGCGGTTGTTTTCAATCCCACTATCCTGCATCAGCTCTGCAGCAAAAACATCAGCATCTGGCATCAGGGGATCTAAAATTTCTTTTGGCTGGATAAGAAATACGCGAACAACATTATTCTGATTCTGATTTTCATAGCGGAATAAACCACCAATTAACGGTATATCCCCCAATAACGGAATTTTCTGGACATCCTTTGTACGACTGTCACGTGTATATCCCCCTATTAACAAACTCTTTCCTTGAGGAACTCTCGCAACGGTACTGATATGAGTCCGTCCCACCTCTGGCAAAACACTGTCTTCATTGCCACTTACAGATTGCTTTTCTTCATTACCATCCTCAATGTTCAGAGACATCTCAATCTCTCCATCGGCTGAAAACCGTGGAAGAACACTAATCATCGTACCGTATGTCACATGCGCCAGGCTTGAATTTCGCTCACCTATAAGTTTTGTATAAAATGTTCTGTTATTATCAAAAATGGCAGGTACATTTTCCTGAGTCATAAGCACAGGCTTTGAAACAATCCTTGCCTGATTTTTTTTCTCCAGCGCATACACGGATGCAAGAAAATGCACACCATCAAGAGTACTGACCAAAGTCTGATTGAGAGCTATATCTAATTTATTACTGAAACTGGCCGAACCACCCCATGCAACCCCTAACTGTTCCAAATCATTCTTGTTTAGATCAATGATCCACAAAGATAACTCTACATGCCGTTTGGCAACATCCAGTAATCTAACCAGTGCACCAATAAAATCAACTTGCTCAGCAGTCCCCTTAACTAACAGACTATTCGTATCAGGATAAGAAATTACTTTAATATCACTGATTGGAGTACTTGAGGAAGTGGTAGAATCCCTGGCCTCATCAATATACATTTCATTATCAGTGCTACTGTTTCCAGACAAAGCTTCTGAAGCTATATTACTGCCTGAGGCCCGAAACATCCTCCCCTGTACTTCTGTAAGGTTTTGTTGTTCACCCGCCAATAACTTTTCTATTACTGTCGCGATACCAGGAATAACAATATTCTGATCACGTAACTGATATGTACGGTCATTTACAAAGGTATTGTGAAGGCGAAAAACTCCTATTTTCAATCGCCCCATCTCAATATCATTATTCTGTTTATCTATCAGAGCTGCAGTTTTAGTAACAATACTAACAAAAATTGGTGGCCCTGAAATATAAACAATACCGTTCTGCTCATCCCCCTTCAATGGATAACGGCTGTCATACAGACCAGCTTCTTTCAGAAACGATTTAAATGCAGATAAAGAAATATTTTGTAATGATATAACAGAATTACGAGTTTCCTCCGCATCATAGATATAGATAGTTTGTCCATCTGAATACCAAATCACCCCTAATTGAGAGGCTAATCTGTCCAGCAAAGCTTCAGGCTCCCTGAAATTAAAATTACCGTTAATTTTTTTTCTGGACGCGCTTTTACTGACAACAACAGTTTTGTTGAGCTTAGTCGACATTGCTTCAAAAAAACTGTTCAATGAATCATTTCTGGCCACATACCCATTATCGAATAGTGTTTCAGAACCTGTAGCTATGGAAAACGGAGAAATACCAAACAACAATATAATAAAAATTACAATAATATTACTTAGTTTCATTTTTTACCGAGAAATTAAGTATGACGTAAAACAGATATTATCTCCTCACATAAAGGATAAATATATATTTACGCAAGTACGCTACCGCCCGTAAACCGTTACCGGCCTCACATCCCCGTGAAGCCCGGGTCATCCGGCCGGAAGAGGAATGCAGTCCGATCTGTGGTGGTGAACTCAGTCCACTGGGATGTGTCAGAGCAACTGGAGCTTATCAGTAGTGCCTTTAAGGTTATCGAAACACAACGTCCGAAACTGACCTGTTGCTGGTATGAGCATATCGTGCAGGCGCCGGTTCCTTCAAAACCCATTGCACGCAGTTATGCCGGAGCGGGGCTTCTGGCTCATGTTGTCACCGGGAAATATGCAGACCATCTGCCGTTATACCGCCAGTCAGAGATATACCGCCGTCAGGGTGTGGAGCTGAGCTGCGCCACACTGAGGCGCTGGACCGGAGCCGTTGCTGAACTGCCGGAGTCACTGTATGACGTCCTGCGCCAGTATGTGCTGATGCCCGGTAAGATACATGCCGATGATATCCCCGTTCCGGTCCAGGAGCCGGGTAGTGGTAAAATCCGGACAGCCAGGTTGAAGGTCTACGTCCGTGATGACCGTAACACAGGTTCACAGATGCCCCCGGCGGTCTGATTCGCGTACATTGAATCAACACCAAAGACTGTTGCTACTCTGACTCATTCTTATTTCATCACTAAAATGACATTTCAGACGACTTAACCGGGGGGGCATTTTAAGCCTGTAATAACGGAATTTAACGTTATTACCGACACTACCGCTGATATGAGACTAATCAGCGCACAGAGTATAATATGTCCCTAGCATAACTAATGCAATACGCTATATCATCCACCAAATCAATCAGATACTCATCATAATCCTCTGATTTCTTCAGCGGGTCACTTATCCGATAATGATAAGTGACCACATTATTGTCCCTGCAAATCCCGAATACGCCACCATTCGTTACATCCCACAGATAATTCATAGAAAGCAGGGCCCGCAGGGCCTCTGCTGTCATTCCGGGCACTACCTCTCCCACATCAGCCTGAATATAAATCTCCCGTCTGCTCTCTTCATAAAAAAAACTGAATAATATGTCATTTATTTCAATCCGGAAGTTTTCCGAAACCGCCTCTGTTGTCTCAGATATACGGTACCGTTCTGATAAACGATTAAGCAATATGGATAAACGGCTCATGGTCTCCATATCATCCTCCCGACCTCCGGACAGACATCTTCTCCCCCGGACTGCACGTTCATCAGACGCGCCCTCCACGCCTGCACAATCCGGTAAATACAGGCGATCCTCCCGGCAAACTCATTCTGCTCCAGGGAAAACATATCAACCTGTAAACAAAGACAAACAAACCCGGTTTGCTCATCAATACCCAACACACCTCCCCCTGTGTTGCTCCAGGCATAATTATCATGCAGTAACTGGAGAAGGAGATCATATGCCATTCCGTCATCACAATACGGAAACGGGCAGATATGAACCACGCACAGAAATTCCCGCTTTTCCTCTTCATCCTCTCCGACCAGAGTGAACGAAAATAACATATCTGACAGCCAGGTGAAGGCATAATTACTTTCATCCAGCACAGGATGTTCATCATCAAGATACTGACTGAGTTCACTCAGTAATAAATTAGCCCGTTCTCTGTACATCATCATGGTTAAACATCAGACAATTTCATCCCGAGTAAGGATAATTTCATTTCCGATCCTCAGTTCTGCATGATCGCGCGCCCTGAGGGTATCAGACATACTGTTTATATCTGCCAGAAGATGAGTGGTATCTTCGGTGGATGCATGACCATTGATATTAAAGAAAATATCATTATGCATCTGGTATAAATCATCAAGTATGGTTTTTACCCCCCCAGTCGTTGACATTGCATCTGAAGAGGAAAATTTTGTTCCGGTTATCTGTTCATACCTGGAAATAATATCTGAATACTGTTTCTTTAACTCCGCAGGAATACGCTCCCTGTTATCTGTTCCCGTATCTGTTTTTACCACCCCCAAACGCTGTTCCAGAAGAGTGGGAATGAAATCTCTCAGATGCGCGAGTTTATCACGTTTCCGATGGCATCCGTGCTCCTCCATTTTAATAAAAAGCATATTCTTTCCCGGGATCCCCGTGGGAGCTGTGTGGCTTTTTTGCGGCATTCGTTCAAAAAGTATTGTTTTACGATTATGGGGTAAATATCCATCTTTACTGAAAATATCAAGTCCTGCGGGCTGATATTTTTCTCCTGCTTTTTGATATTCCCGAAGATGGCTTGATTTACGGCGATAAGCCCCTGCCTTATTCAAAAAGCTTTCAAGACTGTGTTCGTTATCCTCCACACTGAAAGCTCCCATCTTAAAAATCTGCGGTCCCTCATATTTCAATCCTGCAGATGAACTGACTTTATCAGAGGCGCATGCCTGCAGATACCACATAACTTTAACCACATTATCTTTAGTTGGTACAACCTGCTTCCCGGACATAATGTCACGGCAAATCATACCCCCTTCTTTACAAAGGGATATTACAGACTCATTTTTCAGTTTATCATGCTGCGGAACAAGAACCCTCCCAAACCGGTTATTTAATATAAAAGATATCCCCTGACGTTGTCTTTCAGATGTACTCCTGTTTGCATATGTTACATTCCCTTTATTTCCCGCGCCATAAAGTATTCTGGCATCAGCAGTGACATTTTCCTGCCCAGCAGACGGAGAAATATAGAAACTGGAATCAGTGGCATTATGACATTCCGGGTGAACCAGGTGTCGTATGTGCTGGATAAGTCTGTGTGAAATATGTGAAGTATGATTCATAGAATGCCCTATAAAAAATCTCTTCGATAGAAGACATGCTCTCTGTTATTATTAAAAAATAAAACATCGACTATCGAGGTAAAGCAAATCCTGGCAATACAATATGTTAAAACTGGCTTACTGTTCTCTCTGCCTTCAGTATCAGAAGAGTCCAAAACAATCTTTGTTTTTCATTGTCAGGTGCGTTCACCTCACATTTATATCCGTTGGGCCATTGCAGATAAGTTTATTACAGTGCTCACATATCAACTCAGGCATTCACTTGAATGTATCATCCCCCTCCAGGCTTCTTCACCGTCATGCACCAGAACCAGGGTATTTTCAGCTTTAACGACACGTAGGAAGGTTAAACAAAACTCTTTTTATTGCAACCATAACCGTAGCGATCTCAATATACTTGATAAATATGTTTCTGGTATGTTCCCCAAAATATATACTATTCCCTTACCACCTATATACCGGAGTAACTGAAATATTATTTTTTCTAATTCACTTCACCTTTCTGCTGTTATACCCGGGCCCCCATTCACACACCATCGCTCAATCGTTCCCGGAATAAAGGACAAGTTCTCATTTTTTCTGGTCCGGGAGGCACTGGAAGTGGCTTACTCTTTTTGCATTCGGTGATGTTTTGATTATATATTTTCACGAAACGTTTCTGTATCAGGAGATTTCCAGAAGACTCTCCTTGTGACACCTGAATGTAGGCTGTTGCTCAAACGCTGAATGATCCGGCTGACAGTATGCTCATTACTCCGTTTTGACTTCCAGTGTCCAGTGCTGAAAATACGCTACCGCCCGTACCGTGATCAGCGTACGGCCATAGCGAAATAACAAAGAAAGCAACGATTTCATTATTCTGATGGCATGCCACCGGCACCATGTATTATGGTGCTTCATTCACTATACATCCGGAAATTCCGCCCACAGCCTGCAATCAAAGCAGGTCATAAGAAACCGCAGAAGGAGACAGCTTCCAGACTCTCTCAGCAAAAATACCAGTGATAACGGTTATAATTACCACACAGGTATTCCCACTGTCGTGGAAAGTGTGTCATCATAAGGCGTGATGGTTCCCCCGAATTCCACGGCTCCCTGAAAATCTCCGCCGGACTGCCATCCGGTATCAGCAGAAACTTTTCCGCAAATTAATAAAGAAAGAGAAAAGACAATAATAAGTAAAATATCAATTACAGCATTCTGACGCACGTCCACTCCCCTCTGAGACACCTTCACCTGCATTATTCACTCGTGGTGGAATTTCTTTTATTTTTCTGTAAACCTCACTGAAGTCATCTTCCACCACCACATGACCTTCAATTCCTCTGATATGAAGTTTATAAAAAACACCCTTCTGAAGAACGAAACGAATGTCTTTCATATTCACCAGAAGATTTCGCCCCTGCCTGCTGACAAAGCGAAAAAGCACGCCTTCCTCTCAATGCAAATATGAATAAAAGAATAAAAACAAAAAGACGTTGAAGTCAAGAATAAAAACACTGCCGGAGTCTGAAAAATGCGATGCCGGCACTCCGTTTATCAGAAATAAAATGAAATTACTTAAATACATTTAATTCTATTTTTTTGGGAATAATTTACTGATTACACAGCTGGCGTTACCTGTACTCACAACAAAATGTATCCACTTTTTCCGGTCTGCCGAAATAAAACCCCTGCAGATAATCCACTCCCAGAGAGCACAGACAGTTCACCAGCGCCTATGTTTCCACACCTTCTGCCACCGTATCAATACCCAGCTTTCCTGCCAGCCCGACAACACTTTCCACGATATGCCGGGATGTCTTTTCACTCAGAATGTCCTGTGTGAAGCTCCTGTCCATTTTTATATAACTGACCGGAAAGTGCTTCAGGTACGACAGTACGGAACATCCGGTTCCGAAATCATCCAGTGCAAATGCCACTCCGGCATCACACAGCCGGCTCAGTTTCTCTTCGGTCTGTCTGTCCATGTTAAACGGCTGCTGCTCCGTCAGTTCCAGAACCAGATGTATGCTGTCATGCCCTGCCAGCGCCAGACACATCTGAGTGAACTCACGCTCAGCCAGCAGGGCCGGCGTCACGTTCACGGCAAGCCGGAAACCACGCGGCAGCATGGCTTTAACCTCCGAAAGCCCGGCCACCGCACGGTTCAGGATTTTTTCCGTCACAGGCAACAACAGACCGACAGACTCCACCCGGTTAATGAAATATGCCGGCGGGTCTTCCCTGATCATGGTGGGAAGGCTCAGAACGCCATATTCAGTTTCCCGTAGTGGAACATCACGCCCAGCTTAAAGCGTTCCCGATTGCGGTATCCCCTGGCTTTTATCCTCAGTAGCCTGATCTTACTGTTAAGCGCCTCCGCGTTTCCGTTTGAGACACGGTGTCGCATGGCATTCAGGATCCCGTAAAGCCTTTTTCCTATCGTTTTCGCGGCGTTTTTCATCATAGGAGCGTCACTGTTGGCCGCCAGAGCCAGCCATCTCTCCCAGTCATTACGTCTTTCCTCACTCCATGGCCTGTTCCAGATATCCTTTGCCAGCTCTTTCAGCGCCCAGCACTGGCTTGTCAGCTTCATCTGCGCACGCAGCCATATCAGCTTTTCCTGCCTGGATTCGGTCATCCATTTATCGCTGTACTGCCACAGGAAGCGGGTCCCCTTTGCCTGACGCCGACTTTCAACAGGGAGGTGCGGATATTCATTCTGACGGGTTTTATCAACCACTTCGCCAAGTTGCTTTGCTACATGGAAGCGGTCGAAGGCGATTTTCTCAACCGCACAGGGTAAGTGGATACGCGCTGCTCTTATATAGCCTGCATTCATGTCCATTGAGAGCGTTTTGATAGCCAGCAACTGCCCGTCAGTAAGCGTGCGAAGATAGCCGGCGAGGCTCTCTGTGCCACGATCGTCTGTTAAGGCCAGCGCACGACCATCGCGATCGGAGATCACCGTTATATAACGATGTCCTTTTTTAAAGGCGACCTCATCCACATTCATATGACGGGCGGATAATGGCTTTTTTATCCGGGCAAGACCTCGCTTAACTGCCCGGGTCATAATGCCGTCAACCGCATTCCAACTGAGCTTAAGTTGTTTCCTGACAGCATCAACAGTGCTGATTTTCAGCCATGAGAGAACGAACGATTCGAACAGCAGCGTATACCGGCTTCCGGGGCCAGCCCAGGGAACTGGCAACGTCTGGCAGCCATGCTCCGGGCACATAATGCGGGGCACATCGGCTTCGACAATAGTGGTGAACTGGCAGGTATCAAGATGACGCCATTTACGATGACGGTGATCGTGAACAGAACAGGATTTACCACAGGTCGGACAGGCTAACCGGGCATTTTCAGCGATCCCAACTGTGACGGTAACAGAACCGGCGTTTTCATCGAGAGAAAGAGATTTAACCTGCCATGGAGCGGTCAGGTTGAGAATATGAGCGTAGAGGGACTTTTCGTCCATGGCGGTGACCTCTGGCAATTAAAACACCATCATCATGCCTTCAGCCACCACAACAAGGGAAGACCCATCCATAAACAGTGCGTGTGCTACGTGAAAAATAACTCATGAACAATGTCATTCCCCTGCAGAATTCACCAGAACGCGTCTCCCTGTTACCCATTGCGCCGGGGGTGGATTTTGCAACAGCGCTCTCCCTGAGAAGAATGGCCACTTCCACGGGGGTCACACCGGCCTACCTGCTGGCCCCGGAAGTGTGTGCCCTTCTTTTCTATATGCCGGATCAGCGTCACCATATGCTGTTCGCCACCCTCTGGAATACTGGAATGCGTATTGGCGAAGCCCGGATGCTGACGCCGGAATCATTTGACCTGGATGGAGTAAGACCGTTTGTGCGGATCCTGTCCGAAAAAGTGCGTGCGCGACGCGGACGCCCGCCAAAAGATGAAGTGCGCCTGGTTCCGCTGACAGATATAAGCTATGTCAGGCAGATGGAAAGCTGGATGATCACCACCCGGCCCCGTCGTCGTGAACCATTATGGGCCGTGACCGACGAAACCATGCGCAACTGGCTGAAGCAGACTGTCAGACGGGCCGAAGCAGACGGGGTTCACTTTTCGATTCCGGTCACACCACACACCTTCCGGCACAGCTATATCATGCACATGCTCTATCACCGCCAGCCCCGGAAAGTCATCCAGGCACTGGCTGGTCACAGGGATCCACGTTCGATGGAGGTTTATACCAGAGTGTTTGCACTGGATATGGCTGCCACGCTGGCAGTGCCTTTCACAGGTGACGAGCGGGATGCTGCGGAGATCCTGCGTACACTGCCTCCCCTGAGGTGACGGCATACGCACTTCCTTATATAAGCTGTGGTCAGCAGAACAGACATAACATAAGCTGGAGCATGTATATAAGCTGTAGTCAGTAAAGGAGCGCTCTTCACTGACTACAGTTTATGTTCAGCGGGATTTGAAGAGTTTTTCCAGGTCATCCAGCGTGATACCCAATTTTTCAAGCAGGGCAAGCTTCTCCGCCATCTCCGGACTGACTTTTTCCGCAGGTGAAGGTGGCAACGGATTTTCCTTACTCTCATCATTCGGCGCTTTTAACCGGGGACGCCGGTAGTGAATACAGAAGAGTTTTGTCCGCCCCCCGCTGGATCTCCGTGTAATCAAGATATCCAATCTCGCGCAACTGCTCCATTGCCCGTCTGACCGTCTGGTTCTGGGAAAATACAGGAGACTTCAGATTGAGGCGAGCACGCAGCCGCGCCAGCGATATCGGTGCCGGATCCCGGGGCAGGCTCTCTATAAAGGTGTAGAGTGCCTGGGCGGACTCCCGTCGCTTCAGGGCATTAATCGCCTTAAGCTGGAGAAGGACTTTTCTGTCAAACTGGTACAGTTCAAACAGGCGGGGATCGGCCTGTAACTGCACAATATCCCGCTCAGTATCGTAGTAGGCTGACTGTACCAGATGGGTGATATATTCCCGGGTGTGCTTCTCATCGGTACGGGAAAACGAAATCACGGTACCGGCAATGCGCTTCAGGGAAGGGCTGATGCGCTCACGCAGCCTGCGGGATGACTGGCTTGAAGGTATACCACACAGTTTTGCAAATTCGACAAAAGGCAGTTCAACTTTGTCACCAATTACGTTATGGCGGGCAAAGGAATGAATGATCCCCACCCAAGTCTTGAAATCGTTATCCATATCCAGGCGGGGGCCGGTGATCTCAACCTTATCGAATCCCTCTGCACGGGCCAGGGAAAGACGTGTCAGCTCTTCCGTGGCATTAGTACGTGACAGTGTATTTTTTTGCTGTTCTTCAGTGATTTAAGGGTCGGTACAAAGACGCCCAGACGCATCAGCGCCACAGGTTGTACGGTGTTATTATTGTTTGGTGTCAGTGTCACCAGCTCACCGGACGACTTATCCACCTCGCCGAACTATTGCTTTTATCTCATTCTTTCGCTGGCAAGATTATAAACGTCACTGCGCTCACGTTTACCCACAGCTACAACAGCGATAATTAATTGTTCGTCAATCACCTGATAGACCAGGCGAAAACCTGACGCACGTAATTTTATTTTGTAGCAGTCCTTTATCCCGCGCAGTTTTGCGGAAGGAATATGCGGATTGTCACAGCACTTTTTTAGCTTTTTCGCAAACTGTTGCTGAATAGCCTTATCCAGTTTTTGCCACTCTTTCAGCGCATCTTCCCTGAATTTTACCTGATACCTCATAGGTATTTATCCAGGTCTACATCATGCAGCGGTTGGTTGCTGCGTTCGGCTACCAGTTTAACCAGCTCCTGATCGTCCAGGGCATCGAGCATCTTTTCGTACAGTTCTGCGGGTACACAGTAGAAAGCAGGCTGATTACGGTTCAGGATAGCGACCGGGAAACCATCACCGGCGCTGACTGTCGCCATCGGGTTTTTCTTCAGCTCGCTGACACTGGCGCTTGTATCACTGAGAATAATGTTAGGCATAGGCCACCTTTCAAGACTGTTTAACCAGTCTCAAAGATACTCCTTACATGACCTGTTAACAAGTCTTTTGTTGTTTTTTGTACAGATAGACAGAATCACCTGAACGTCCAGGTAGTGCGGGAATTAAACAAGGGGCGTAAAAAAGGCCGCTTGCGCAGCCTGATAGTGGCATTCAGCGCTGATAGAGCCGAACCCACTCGATGATCTCGTTAAGCTGGTCGTTATCCAGTTCCACGCAGTTCGCAAAAATCGCTTCCGCCACGCGCCCCTGATGCTTTTCAGTCGTGGAACCGATACCCGCCACGCCGCCCATACCTTGTTGTCCGTTGTCAGTAAGAACTTGCCGCCCCGTTGATGTGACAAACTGTTGAGCCTTGATTTCCATCATATTATCCCTGTTTGAGCGCTTTGCCGTGGCATCACTATACCAGGGGAGATCTCGCGTTGCCAGCAGAACTGGACGGAATAACCTGAACGTCCATTCTGGCATGGCATCAATGAATGTCCGTTCTATGCTAGAGGTGGGCGACACCCACCCGTATCCTAATATGACACTCTAACGCGCCCAACGGTCTTGTCTAACCCCTCGCCTGCTCAGAGACAATGTCTAACTATGCGGTTTGATGTGAATGGCGACTTGCAATGTACAACAATTTAATGGCGATGCAAAATATATTGTACGTTTTTCATGTTTGTGTACAATGTGATTGAAGTTTGTACGCAATATATGGACAGGGAATCTATCTCAGAGGAAAACTATGAAACGAGATTACGGTAGTGTCGGTACCATAGCGCTCAGAGCAAGTGCTCTACTTCAGGCCATGAGTCGGGATATTGAGGAGCAAAGAAAAGAATTCAATCTGACAGAGTATCATCAAACATATACTCGTAATGCGGTCGCAAAATTGCCGAAGCTGAGCCGACGCATCGTAGAACTGGCCGTTAAAGAAATGGAAGAAAGTGGCTATGAATTTAATAAAAAGCGGGTAGGCAACGTCGAGCAATATGCATTAACAATTCAGAACGTTATTGATATTTACGCTCACCGACAGATACCAAAATATCGCGATGTTTATAAAGAACCTTACGTAATTTTTGTCGTCAACTTGAAAGGTGGGGTTTCAAAAACCGTCAGCACAGTAACGCTGGCACATGCACTACGAGTACATCCGGATTTGCTGCGTCATGACCTTCGTATCCTTGTGATCGACCTTGACCCGCAGGCGTCCAGCACTATGTTTTTGGACCATACCCATAGTATTGGTACTGTCCTTGAAACTGCCGCCCAGGCAATGCTAAATAATCTCGATGCTGAAACACTGCGAGAAGCGGTTATCCGACCCACTATGATTCCTGGCGTTGATGTCATCCCTGCTTCTATTGATGACGGCTTCGTAGCAAGCCAATGGGAGTCTTTGGTTACTGAACACCTTCCTGGTTTTAAGCCTTCTGAAGTACTCAGGAAAACCATCATTGACCGTATCGCTGATGATTATGATTTTGTCTTTATTGATACTGGCCCTCATCTTGATCCATTTCTTCTCAATGGCCTGGCTGCGAGCGATTTACTTCTCACCCCTACTCCCCCGGCGCAAGTTGATTTCCATTCAACTCTCAAATATTTGACTCGTTTACCTGAAATGCTAGAACGTTTGGAAGAAGAAGGCGTTGAGCCTCGCCTGAGTGCGAGCATAGGGTTTATGTCCAAAATGACCAGTAAGCGCGATCACGAAACTTCCCATAGCTTGGCTCGTGAAGTGTATGCGAGTAATATTCTTGACTCATCGCTTCCGAGACTGGACGGGTTCGAACGATGTGGTGAATCTTTTGACACTATCATCAGTGCTAACCCTGTTTCGTATCCTGGAAGTGCAGAGGCATTGAAAAAAGCTCGTACCGAAGCGGAACGATTTACTAAAGCCGTTTTTGACCGCATTGAATACATTCGGGGAGCATCCAAATGAAAAAGGTTTTAGCTCGAGGGCGAGTTCTCGGCAATAGCAATTCAGAGTTCGCTCGCATGCTTGAAGGTGACGGAGAGATCAAAACGTTTACTCTTAAGTCTGGGAAACAAGCAAAATTCATTAAAACGGTTGTATTAAGCGGAGATATAGAATCTAAAACGTTCGTTGATGCATCTGTTAATGGACGTGATCAGACTATGCTTTCGCGTGAGTCAGTTAGTGACATAACTCGCACGATTAAACTTCAGCAATTTTTTCCGGCTATTGGTCGGGAAGTAGATGGACGAATTGAAGTATTAGACGGTACGCGTCGTCGCGCTGCCTGTATCTATAACAACGTAAAATTCGAAATACTGGTTACAAAAGACAGTATTGATATTGCCGACGCGAGACAGCTTGCAAAAGATATACAGACAGCCAGAGAGCATAGCCTCCGAGAACTAGGAAAACGCCTTGAAGTTACTTATGGGGCAAGTATGACAAAAGAAGAGATCGCTCAGGCTGAAAGCATCTCTCCGGCAAAAGTAACACGCGCATTTCAGGCGGCATCAGTACCGGATGAAATGATGTCTGTATTTCCGGTAATCAATGATATTTCGCTGTCAGACTATCAATTTTTGTTGAAACTGTCTGAAAAGTCAACCAACAAAAAAATGTCAGTGGAAGAGTTTATGGATAGAGTTCGCCAAAAACTGATGGCTTTACCTGACTATCCAACAATTGAGAAAAGCAAAATCCTGGCGGTCTTCAGGTCTGAAGGAAAATTGCTTACAGACCGGCCTGTAAAAACAGTTGAAACTGAGAAGTTGAAAGAGTTTTCTGATCGTAACCAATTTGCCAGAAAGAAGACTGACCCCAGAAAGCGTCTTGTTGTTTATGAGTTCTCCCGCATATCTAATGAGGTGCAGTTAGAAATCGATGAGGCTATAAAAAACATTCTAAGAAAACTGCCTGAATAGGGTATGCCGGGTTAATATCAGGATGCCAAATGGCATCCTTTTTGTGCACAGAACCCCCAGCTAGGCTCTGTCTCTTATACACAAATCCCCACCCGGGGATTTGTGGTGTCTGTCAGTCGGCTTTAGGGGGGGACTCTTTCAATCCGGTAGTTTCCTTCCTCCCCGGCAGCGATTTTTTGAACTTTCTCTTCACCCGTTGATCTTATCTTATATTTCATTTTCTTCGGGTCTGTTATGGTACTTTCTGATTGTTATTCATGGGCTAACGAGCAGTTTGGACATACCCGTCGCGGTGATCCGCGTTGTACATGACGCCTTGTGTCACAGGCCTCTTCTCTCGCTCAGCATGCAGGCCTTTCTATTGTGAAATCATCTCAGTCCACTGCTCAGGTTGAAGGTGCGTATCGCCTGATACGTAACCCGTCTGTGTCCCCGCAAGCCATTGCCGAAGCCGGATTTACCGCCACTGCAAGGGCATGTGAGGCACATCCGCTGCTCCTCGCACTGGAAGACACCACCACCATTAACTACAGCCACAGTACGGAATTTGATGACCATGGGAATACCACCACTAACCCGAAGACGCGCGGGCTGCTGGCTAATAGAGGAATACCACAAGGCGTGGAAAAGTGGTGGAACGTGTGTGGAATCGCTGCGAATGCAGACCCGGGATAACCTTGAGCGCATGGTGGTTATCAAGGCGTTTATCGCGGTACGGGTGCTGGACCTGCGGCAGGGAGGCGTCAGTGAAGAAACACAAAATGACAGCTATGAGAAAATACTGACGCCGACAGAGTGAAACTGCTGTGGGTTAAGCTGGAAGGAAAGCCGCTTCCGGCACAGGCACCGCCCCTGAAATGGGCCTGACTGAAACTGGCTAAACTGGGGCGATGGCATGACAGCAAACGCACAGGCCGCCCCGGTTGGGTAGTTATGTGGGATGGCTGGTTCAGACTCCAGGATATGGTTGAGGGTTACCTAGTGATGAAGTCTCTTGATCAGGAGATCTGATCAAGAGACAGGGCTATGTCGGAGGATATTTATTGCAATTTTCACCACGCTTTTTTCATGCTTATTTCACTGAATATAAAGTATTTTTTTAAATTCTTTCATAGTGAAATCACCATGAATTTTTTTTCAAAGTCTGGCGATCGGTAGTTCGTTCCAGCGGGTAGTGTATGCCGGTGACAACATCTCACGCTTCATCTGCCACTCTGTTGCCCTGACGGCTGCCGGACGTGGCGTTTTATCGCCGGAGAATCTCGCGTTCACCCGCTGGCTGACACACCTGCAGAACGGTGTACTGCTGGATGAGCAAAACTGCCTGATGCTGCATGAACTCTGGCTGCAGAGCGGTACTGGCCGGCGTCGCTGGGAAGAATTACCGGATGATGCCAGGGAAAGCATTACCGCTCTTTTCACCCCAAAAAGAGGGGACTAGTGCGACATCTGGAGTAACGAGGATGTATCGGTGTGGTGGAACCGTCTGTGTGACAACGTCCTGCCGGAAAAAACCATGCCGTTTGACCTGCTGACGGTTCTGTCCACTCGCCTGGATGTTGAAGTGAATGGCTTTAACGGTGGTGTTCTGAACGGTGTTCCTTCTGCATATCACTGGTATACGGAACGGTATGGCGTGAAGTGGCCTGTGGGGTATGAGGTGAATATCAGTAGTCAGGGAGACAACTTCATTCAGGTTGATTTCGACACTCCGTGGTGTCAGCCGGAAAGCGACGTTATTGCAGAATTAAGCCGCCGTTTCAGCTGCACGCTGGAGCACTGGTATGCCGAACAGGGCTGTGATTTCTGTGGCTGGCAGTTGTATGAGCGCGGAGAGCTCGTTGATGTGCTGTGGGGGGAACTGGAATGGTCTTCCCCGACAGATGACGATGAGCTGCCGGAAGTCACCGGACCTGCGTGGATAGTCGACAATGTGGCGCATTATGGCGGATGAAGTATGACGGAGACGGGCGGGCAACCGCCCGTTTCTTTTCCGACAAAAGATGTCGTCGGACTCCTCTTTTTACTGCGCCGGCTGACGCGGCGCGGCAGGAACGCTGCCTGTGGTCAGTGTCCCGCGTCCGGCGGGCACGGGGCGGGCGCTTTTACCGCTCCCGGCTGGCGTCGGTGACAGTGTACGCCAGCCTGTCGCCCTTTTCTGATGAACGCCCTTCAAGTCGCTTTCGCGGCATAACCTTGCCGTCAAACAGACGACGGCTGCGGTATTCCACGGTCGGCCTGACCCGTTACCGGACGCGGTGAACAGCCCACAGGCAGCGGGGAACGGGCGCCACAGGGGCGCCCTCCCGGTGCCCTCTGTAAGATAAGGAGTGTTGTTATGTCCCGTTTTGACCTCGGCAACTGCATCGATGTTATGGCCCGTATCCCTGATAACGCCATTGATTTCATGTCGGGTAGCAGCTGCACATTACTGTGCAGTCGCCCCCTAAGAACCGTACGTGCCAGTTTCCCGGCATACGGCTCAAGCCTTTCAATAACTCCACATTAGAGCCGACTTCATAACAGATCTTCCCTGATGTTTTGCAGTGTGATGACATGCCGGATGTAACATGGCCAGATTACCTATGTTATCCAGTCCCCCTTCGTATTTCGGCACAATGTGTCGAAGTTGCCAGCCTGTTGTGGCGTTCACTGGCAGGTGGCAGACGGGGCACTGGCCTCCATGTCGGAGCCACAGATTTCTTAGGCGAGAGTAACCCTGTATGGATTCCAGCATCGTAGCTTTTAGCCGTGCTTCAAAGTACGATTCGTAGCTGGGATCAAAAGGGTTAGCAGTGCTTTTTATTTGTCTGTGTCTTTTGACTGGCATATCCGAGATTTCATATAGCGCCAGTAACTCACGTTTGCCTGATGGCAGGATCTTCCCTGTTTCTGTGCCGAATACCCAGTGTCGGAAGTTAACTGAACGAAAGTATTTCTTTCTTATCCAGCCTGTACCTTTCTTTGGGTGTCGTCGACATGCCCAGCGCCATAGTGCTTTCCATATTTCATGACTGACTTTCTGAAAGATCTTTTTTGAAACAACATGATGATAGTATCTGGCCCAGCCTTTGAGGACTGGGTTGAGATGCCATATCAGTGTACTCTGACTGACTGTCGGATTGTCTTTTATCGTCTGGCGGACCCTTTTCAGGAATTCCTTTACCTTTTGGGGGGAAGGTTTAATCAACAATTTCCCGTTATATTTACGGATGTTCATACCCAGAAAGTCGAATCCATCACTGATGTGTATGATTCGTGTCTTTTCTGGTGAGAGGGTAAGCCCTCTTTCTGCCAGAAAGTTTTCTAACAAGGGAAGAACCTTTTCTGACAGCGTGTCGTGGCTTATCCCCGTGATCACAAAATCGTCCGCATAACAGATTATGTTGATCTTTTCTGGATTCAGTCCGCCTCGATAGAAGGTTTTCTTCAACAGAGGCTGCAGACCATCCAGAACCATGTTTGCTAGCGTTGGAGATATTGGCGATTAGCCATTCATGTGAAATCTCATCAAAACAACTGCGAATGTCGGCTTCCAGAATCCATTGTGCCCGATCAGCCCTGTGCAACGTTGTGAAACATTGCTCAATGGCATCGGCTGTTGAGCGACAGGGCCTGAACCCAAACGAATTTGGGTCAGCCGTTGTTTCTGCAACAGGTTCCAGCGCCATCAGATAGAGGCCTGCATGGCTCTGTCTTTCATTGTCGGGATCCCCAATGGTCGCTTTTTGCCGTTAGATTTTGGGATATATATACGCCGTAGCGGAAGAGGTTTGTAACCCCTTCTTTTCAGTGTGTATATAGCCTTCATCTTGCTGCCGGGTTTTGACCATGTTTTTCCATCAACACCCGGCGTTCTCTTCCCTCTGTTATCTGTCACTTGTTTAACTGCCATTGCTCTGGCGCTGAACGAGTGGGTGAGTAGCCATTGCAAGGCTTTTACCTTGCCCGCTTTCTCCTCCTGTATTGCCTTCACGATACGCGCCTGCAGCCTTCTGACCTCGCGACGGCACCTGGCCCAGTTGATATTGTGCCAGTGAGTCACGATGTCGGTGGGTGCACCCGCGTTTATGTTTTTCGCAGTCATCTGCTTACCCTCCTTCAAAGGTATTCAGGTTATCTCGTGTTGAAAGACCATGCGGAAGTCTGCCCGCTTTCGCGTGGAATGATGTTGCTGAAACAGCTCAACTCCTGTCCATCCCATTACAGGATGACATTCGCTTTCTCCGCACTCCTGTACCCGCATCACTGACAGCTTTCCTCGCGGTTAGCCTGCCCTGAGGGCAGTGATACGGGCTTACCGTGTTCCGCACAGTTTGCAGGGATGGGTTAGGTTCTGCCTATCCACCGGTAGCTTTGATGTCCGTACCTCCCCAGTCAATAGAGGAAGGTCCAGCTACGTTCCCATTTTGGGTCGGGCCTGTCAGTGCCTTTGGCCCGTTCAGGGTTGACGATGTTTATCAGCAGTTCACATGTGTTAACCCTGCCATCCAGCCTTGCGCCCCATCCGCCCTGACACTGGCAGACATGCTTCCTCCTCGCGGATTCCACATGGTGTGAAAACCGGGCTATGTTGTCCCGAAGGCTTCATACCGAACAGTTACCCGCTCCGCATGCTTCGGTAGGCTACAGGCGACGGAACGCCTGGTTTTACTACTTCATTTACATGAAGTTAAAACAACAAACTGTGCGACTTTCACGTCGCACCCTCACCGACCCGCCATATCTCGTCGGTTTCCGTGACCGTTCTGGACGTACCATTGCCGGCGATAAAACCGATGAATGGCTGCAACCGACCTGTAATGAGATGTACCGCGTACTCAAAAAAGACGCGCTGATGGTGAGTTTCTATGGCTGGAACCGCGTCGATCGTTTTATGTCTGCCTGGAAAAATGCGGGATTCAGCGTTGTTGGTCACCAGGTCTTCACCAAAAACTACACATCCAAATCTGCGTATGTCGCGTACCGCCACGAATGCGCCTACATCCTGGCAAAAGGGCGTCCGGGATCATGGTCTCGCCGTTCCGGAATGCATTACCCGCCGTCAGACGGTGGTTATTCAGGCCCGCGCCCTGCTGAAAAACAACACACACGAAAACGACTGATGTTATCGCCGCCTGCGGGTGGCGATTCAGGGAGACCATGAATCATGAACGAAACGCTGAATGCACTGATTTATCGCCACGCCCGTAACCTGCTGCTGGCGCAGGGCTGGCCGGCAGTCAGCGGCAGTCGCTTCCGGTACTTCCGGCAGACGGAACGCAGGTGTCTTTCCCGTATGCCGGTGAATGGTTGGCAGAAGACGAAATCAGGGCCGTTCTTGATGCGGTGCGCGATGCAGTATGCAGTGTCAGTTGCCGGGTGGCAGAAGATACGCGGCGTATCCGGGCGGCGCTGACCACAAGCGGTCAGACGTTGCTGACCCGCCAGACGCGCCGCTTTCGCCTGGTGGTGACGGAAAGCGCTCACCCCTGCTGGCTCGATGAAGATGATGAAAACCTGCCCGTGGTGCTCGATGCCATCCTGAACCGGGGCGCACGTTTTTCGGCGGTGGAAATGTATCTGGTCAGCGATTGTATTGAGCATATCCTGTCCAGTGGGCTGGCCTGCGATGTGCTGCGTATACCGGATGAACCGCCCCGCCGGTGGTTTGACCGTGGTGTTCTGCAGGAAGTTGTCCGGGAAGCCCGGACCGAAATCCGCAGCATGTCGGATGCCCTGGCAAAAATCAGGGGCTGATGATGGCGGGGAAAATCCCCGCCTTTTTCCTGCCGGTCCCCGGACAGAGCACAAAGGAAGCCGCCGCCAGCTCTGCTTTACCCGGCCATGCGGGGCATGGCCTTGTGGTTTTTCAGTTATGTGGCCACCGTGTCGTGTGCGGGCGGTGCCGCGGAATATGTGAACAACGGAGGAAATCCCATGCAGTATGCGAAACCTGTCACTCTGAATGTTGAAGAGTGCGACCGTCTCTCCTTTCTGCCTTACCTGTTTGGCAACGACTTTCTGTATGCCGAGGCATCTGTGTACGCGTTGGCGCAAAAAATGATGCCTGAATATGAAGGCGGATTCTGGCACTTCATCCGCCTGCCGGACGGTGGCGGTTACATGATGCCGGATGGCGACCGTTTTCATCTGGTCAACGGTGAAAACTGGTTTGACCGTACGGTCAGCGCCGATGCCGCAGGCATCATTGTGACCTCCCTTGTGATTAACCGTCAGTTGTGGCTGTACCACGACAGCGGTGATGCAGGACTGACTCACCTGTACAGGATGCGCGATGCGCAGTTGTGGAGCCACATCGAATTTCACCCCGAATGTAACGCGATTTACGCGGCGCTGGACTGATTAACGGACGGGGCGGCAATGCTGCCCCTGTAAAGGAGACGAGAACATGTACTGTTAAAGAAATTATCCGCGAAGTGCTGGATACAGACGTGCCGGACAGTGAATGTGTTTTTGCCGTGGTACTGACCCGTGGGGATGTGCGCCATATGGCTCAGGACTGGAGCCTGTCAGACGATGAGCTGGAAACCGTCATGCAGCGGCTGGACGATGCCTTTGAATATGGTGCGGATGTCAGCGTTGTTCACGGCGTTGTTCGTGAACTGATGGAAGAAAAGCGCGCCAGCCGTCAGGTTACAGTCCCGGCGGTGATGCTGGAAAAAGTGATGGCGCTGGCAGGCTGTGAAATGAAGCGCCTGTATGCCGTCGGGAGTGAGAACGGGGGCGACGGTGATGCGTTCGTCAGGGAGGAACGCGAAGCAATGGACGTTGTGTTACAGGTGCTGGACGGGGAGCACATGTCATGAATATCAGCACAGAAACCCGCGGAATTCTGCGTAATTACAGGGCCGTGATTAATGCGCGGCGTCGTGAAATGGGGCAGAAACCGCTCACCACCGCACAGATTGTTGATGAAATCTGCGATTTTGTGGCGAATCAGCAGGCTGTTTTCCTCGGTGGTCACTATATCCTTCAGGGCAGCAGACACAGGTGATACAGGGCAGGCGGTGGAGGCCGCCTGTCAGCCCGCGCGAAAACCCCTGGCAGGCTGACGCCTGCCGGAAGGGAAGCGGGCCACGCTGGCGCGTCGCCCGTTACCCTTCCCGTTTGTGATGTGTCCGGAATGTTTTTTTCTGATGTTATGAGCCTGTCCATCATTCTGTGTAAATGCCTTTCTCAGAAGTGACCGTCAAGGCGGTCACCGAACTCGATAATAAAGCGACTCATGGCTATCCGCCAGTCCTGAAGTGGCATCGTCCATTTCTGTGAAGCTGACTGGATAGCCAGCCACACCACTTTTTTCACCGATTCATCTGTCGGGAACACTTTCCGTTTCTTTATCGCATGTCTGATGACGCTATTCAGCGATTCGATTACGTTAGTGGTGTAGATAACCTTGCGGATCGCTTCCGGGTACACGAAGAAGGTGGCAACATTCGGCCAGTTTGCCCGCCAGCTGCGACTTATCTGCGGGTACCGTGCATCCCATTCCTTCCCGAACGCATCCAGCGCCTGCAACGCGCCTTCTTCCAGTTCTCCTTGAGGTATTTCACCATCCGCTCAACCTTACCTTTTGTTCTGGCCCTGCGTGGACGGCATGCCCGTGGCAGGAAGTTATAGTGGTCGGCCAGCAACAGGAATCCGGAGTTGAACACGACTTTCCCGTTGTTATTCTTCCGCACCGCAGCCTTCTGGTTATCAACCAGCACCGTTTTCACACAACCACCGAAGTAGCGGAAGGCGCGAACCAGTGATTCGTAGGTATGCTCAGCATCCTGTTTTGGTGCGGCGAAGACATGGAAGCGGCGGGAGAACCCCAGCGTATTAACCGCAAAGTTAACTTTGCACCGTTGCCCGGTAACCTCCACCTCAACTTCGCCCCAGTCGTGCTGGAGCTGGTATCCAGGCTGAGTTTCGAAGCGAACTGTTCTTTTTGACGGACGCATTTTACGTTTGGGCTGGATGTAGTAACGCAGCATGGAACGTCCGCCCGTATAATCCATTGCCTTAATCTCCGCGAAGATAACCTCGCTATTCCAGACATTCTCTGCCAGGCGTATGTCGATGTAATCCATAAACGGTTTCAGCTTAACCATTTTGTGGCGGTCTTTCTGGCTGGCGGTTCAGGGTATTTGAGGTAGCGCCTGACCGTCCGTTCAGAGCAACCAATCTGAGTCGCAATATCGACAATGTACGCGCCCTGCTGGCGCATTTGCTTTATCATGTAAAAGTCCTCTCTGCTCAGCATGTTGATGTCCTTTCTGGTGTGAGAACCTTAAGGAAACAACATGTTGGGTGGAGCGGACAATCCAAATGGTGAATTACCGTCTTATATCACTGGCGCTGACAGAGGGGAAGTTGCGTCTATTTTCAGGAAAATGGAGCAAAAAAGCGTCACTGTTATCAGGTATCAATCAATAACCCCCTTTTAATTGTCAGTACTGCATTCATGGCACGCAGCCAGTGTTGAATAACCATTCGTTTTTTTGGGGGGGTATCTTTTGGGGATTTAAATTCCTATCGATCAATTAATATTATGCCATCTTCAATAATGTGGAAACAGCCTAAAACCAGATAATTATTGGCATTTACAAGTTGACATTGTCTCCGTTATTTTATAATGATATTGTTATTTTAATATTATTTGCAATATAAAACCAGGTGATTTTTTAGTTAAATAGTGAGGTACAAATGGTTGGGCGTATCCAATATAATGGAAGTCTTGGTTCCATACGTTTACATCAGCACACACAAAGCTCTGGCGAAGCCAGTTATTCGGGAAACAGAATAATAAGGAGAGTCAATAGCATGCCGAATATTTTTCATCGTTCAGGCATCACTAATTCTCAAAAGAAAATTGCTGACGCCAGAAGAATAGAGAAACGCTCTGTAAATCAACAAACAAGCACAAAGCAACCTTATAAATATGTCTTAGGGCCTGCAAAAAAACAATCTTTGCCCTCTTTATCTTATTTATCAGGACGGAGCATTAAAGAGAAATTCTCTTCTAAGCGAGGAGACCTTGTGTATGGACTTGGGCTAGAGAGGTTTAAACTATTACAGAGGATATATCCCAGCGATCAACTTAAAGATACGCACATTCAATGTATTGACAGTATGAATGAGGCGAAAAGAGCCTGTGCCTAGCATGCAGTATATAAAGGCTCAGCCAATGATGAGTACACTCAACTTCGTAAAAATCATGAGTCTTTTGAAGATATTGATGCATATATCCATACCATGCGTCAACAAGACGCTATCGGTGAAAAAGATCAAAAGTTCAATACCAGAAAAAGATTTGAAGATTTTTATAAGTTGGAAAAAAACTAACTGGTGCAAGAGAAAAACTTGATGAAGATTCTCTGCGTCTACTTTCCAAGGAATTTTATAATATAATTAAAAGAAGTTGTAAGGCTGGGATTATGGCCGTCACACTTGATAGTAGCAAGTATCGTATACATTTTTCGCTGGATGGAATTGATATGAATAGTGTTGTTACTAAAAATAGTTCTTATTCACCAATAAACATGCCTTCTTATACGGGAGTGGAGTTACGCTGTGCTTATAGATTAAGAGAACAGTTAAAAGGTAAATTACATTTTTATAAAAATGGAGTTGAAGTTTCTGCTCCTTGGGAGAGAGAGCCAGAACTATGGCGAAAATATACTCCAAAGAGTTCTTAAAAGTCTCACCATTTAATTGTACCAGTCGCGACTTGATCTGACACATAACCTTGAAAGATTGAGAGTTACCGCTTTTGATATGGATGTCGAATCCTTATACAAAACCCGATGTAACTCTCATGCTTCATATGAGGTAGCCTGAGTTTAACGTAATAACGCCGGTGTTATGGTGGTGGTGCTATTGCCAGTACACCTCAGTCGGAGATCGGACTGTATCCACTGCACTTCCGCTTTTACCCCGCAGTGCAATCTGCTATCTCAGAACTTGACGCCCTGTTCTTTTTCGATATTATCGCTAATAGATGTTAATATACTTTTATTTTCTGTTATCGGCTTGTAATTTTCGTAGTTATCAACAAAAAACCTTTTGCCAATTAGATTTATTTTTAAAAGAAGATATTATAAAAAGAGCATCCTCCATTTCTTTTTTCCCAAACCCCATCATGTTTTTTGATATAAAATGAAGATCACGCAATGAATCAACCCCATAAAATACAATAAGACGTTGATTTGTGAAATCAAAAACTTTTGCTTTGACTGCTCCCATCTCGATACATGGAGTATTGTCATCATATTTAATATATTTATGTAATCTTTCTGGATATAAACGAATATCCAGTGGCTTTAAAAAACTATCAACATCGTCAGCCAGCACTCGCATTGATAGATAAACACCTGAAGCCGTTTTACCATCTATTTTTGATTGTTTTTCCTGAGCAATACGATGCCTTGAAACTTTTACGACCCGGCCTCCAATTTGGCCTGTTTCTCTGACATCTTGTATATTTTGGCTGGAATTTAGAATATTAGTCTGTCCTATTTTCCAAATCATACATTCCTTCCTGTTATCTCCTATTTTCTGGAAGGCAATTTTATCTGCGAGGCTAGCCAGCTCTCCATTTCCAATGGAAAAATAATAAATTTTTTGTGTTCTTGACCCACTATGCGAATGGTTTTCATTGTAATGTTCACACTGATGACACGTCAGTAAAAGTGCCGGCATCGGGCAGGAAGAAGGCGAAAACAGGATATATCTGGACGTATGTCCGGGATGACCGGAATGCGGGTTCATCAGAGTCTCCGGCGGTCTGGTTTGCTTACTCACCGGCCCATCAGGGTAAATACCCGGAGCAACACCTTCGTCCCTTCCGGGGGATCCTGCTGGCAGATGCGTTTAATGGTTACGATCAGCTGTTCAGTGGCGAACGTTAAGGGGGGGCGTTGACGGAAGCAGGATGCTGGCCTATGCGCGATGCAAAATCCACGATGTATATATCAGTGCCAAAAGCGTGACAGCGGAAGAAGCTTTGAAACGCATCAGTGAACTGTACGCCATCGAGTACGAAATTCGCGGGTTGCCGGTGTCTGAACGCTTGGCTGTTAGGCAAATACAGAGTAAACCGCTACTGACTTCCCTGTATAATTTGATGCAGGAAAAAGAACACACGTTATCAAAGAAATGCCGTCTGGGAGACGCGTTCAGGTACATCTGGAAACACTGGACTGCGTTGTGCAACTTCTGTGATGACGGTCTGGCTGAGGTGGTCGATAATGCAGCAGAAAGATCGCTTCGTGCAGTCTGTCTTGGGAAGAAAAACTCTTATGTGACCTTTGTCAAATATTTAGTCAAAAAAGACCTTACGCAGCTCCGGGAGCTTCGTTATATCGCAGATTAAAGAACCTGAAATAGTCAGACTGTAGAATCCCCGACCTAATTACAGCGATGCCCTGATGCACAGTAAAACGGTTTTTACGCATAGAGATCTCCTTCGTTGACAGATTGATTATGCCGGATGATCTCTAAATATGCATGGCGCGATTATGCGTGATACCGCGCAGGGAAGACTGAATAATTATTACCTGACATATTGAGACTTTTAGGGCTATTTATGTTATATAACATAACAGGTTTATTGGTTACCGGAGAAAAAGATGATAAGTATTTCAGATAAGAGGCATTCTCCCACATTTTCAACAGGAGATGTCATACATCAATCAGAGAGTACTAAAGAAAGATTAAAAAAATATCTGGAAATTATTAACACCGCTTTAGCCGATGGATATCAACTTCACGAGTCCGTAACATCTCCCAGAGATAAAGAGTTTATAGAGGAATTGGTATCTCTGGCAAATGATGAAAAATGTGGTTTGAATGCTTATTATTGTGACTCACCTTCGGAAATGATAAGTAAAATAAAAATAATGAGCGAGAATGAATGTTTAGCTCATTTTGTTGTTAACATGGGGGAAGGGGGGACTCACTATTCAGCATTTGAATTTTTAAAGAAAAATGGAAAATCATCTGTCATTGGCATTGAACCTTCAACGACACGAGGCGTGGGGGCCGCGCTGTTAGCTATTCGGGCATCACAGGCGGTAAAAAGAGAACTCCCCGATGCCTCATTTGTATTTATTGAAACTGACTTGCAAAGAAGCTACGGAGGTTGCGGGATTTTTAGTTTGTTTCTTGTGAAAAAAATGTTCAAAGAAAATGCCACAATGCTGAAGCTTCATGAGAAAAATATTTCTGGTGAATTTGAGTCGTGTAATGGAGTTGTCAATCAAAATCTTTCCGATACTTTTATGCCTCCATCTTTTATGAAACATGCCCAGTCTCCTAAACGATTGAATTCGTATTTGAATAAGAATGATGTGGCAAAAAAAACATTTATCAATAACAAAGGTGAAACGTTACAGGAGAGACAGAATAGACACATTGTTAATGTTGAAAATAATGGAAAACAGATAACATATAGTAACTCTATTGAAGTTAAAAGAAAAATAGAAATAGAAAAGTTACTTGGCAAATACATTGCAAGAGACACACACAAACTTGAATTACAATAAGAACCACAGCAGCTTGGCAGCTGCAAATCCGTGGTGTATTAGCTCAGACCTGATCTGACAGTTACCGGTTATTTATACAGGTATCTGTCAGATTACATCTGACTTAAATTTTTCTCGGCCCAGATGCGCTTTCCATCAAGTAACGTTTCCATTGGCGTCCGCCCATTGCACATTTTTCCCTGATGGGTTCGCTCATTATTATAGTGAGCCAGCCATTCATCAAGATCCGACTGTAATGTATCAAGATCGCCGTACAGTTTTTTACGGAACGTTACCTGATAAAATTCGTTCAGGATTGTTTTATGGAACCGCTCGCAGATGCCGTTGGTCTGCGGGGACATCGCCTTTGTTTTCGTGTGTTCTATATCGTTTATTGCCAGATAAAGCTGATAATCATGCTGCTCTACTTTGCCACAGTACTCCGTGCCTCTGTCGGTCAGTGTTCTCAGCATCGGCAGGCCCTGAGACGCATAAAACGGCAGTACACGATCATTCAGTAAGTCAGCCGCGGTAATCGGTGTTTTGGTGACGTAAAGCTTACAGTGAGCCACTTTCGAGTACGTATCAACGAACGTCTGCTGATAAATACGCCCGACACCTTTCAGGTTGCCTACATAGAACGTGTCCTGCGAACCCAGATATCCCGGATGAGCCGTTTCGATTTAGCCACAGGCCTCGTCATCACTGGCTTTACGCTCCAGTGCTGCGATCTGGCTGTCAGTTAGCTCAATGCCATCACGGGCTACTTTTTCTTCCAGTGCTTTCAGACGTTTTTTGAAATTCTCAAGGTTATGGCGTAACCAGGCAGAACGGACACCACTGCCGGAGATAAAAACGCCCTGTTTACGCAGCTCGTTGCTGGTCCGGTGCTGACCGTGTGCCGGGAAAGCGACGGCGTAATCAACAACAGCCTGTTCAGTTGCCTCATCGGTACGGTTCTTAAGGTTAGGAGCGCGGCGACTACGATTAATCAGCGCATCCACACCGCCTTCATCGACCAGTTCGCGGTAACGATAAAACGTATCACGCGAAACGCCCATGATTTTACAGGCTTTTGATACGTTGCTGAGTTCTTCAGCCAGATTGAGCAAACCGGCTTTGTGTTTGATTACGAGATTGGTAGTATGAAGCATGAGAGTTACCTCGTGTTTTGTATAAGGATTCGACACCCATATCAAAACCGGTAACTCTCAACCTTTCAAGGCTCAGTGTCAGATCAAGTCGCGACTAATACATATGACCGTTAACCATACAGGGATCCGCTTGGAAAACGGATCTATGGTCACTCCCGTTTTGCAACACCGATTTTGACGATAAGTGGGCTTGCTTGAATCTATCCGGCGTCTGAATGGGATTTCATTCCCGCGCCCCGATATGAACCTCCGGAAATTTCACGGCTTCAGTGAGTCTTTCTGTTTTACAGGTTCCTCAACAGGCCGGTGGGCCGTTCATATCATCAATAATCAGTATCCGCAAAACCAGATGAGTGATTGTTTAAACAGGTGTATTTACCGTTATGCTTCGTAAGTCTGCTGTCGTGTTGTCAGTGCCTAGGCTATTCTGGCCAGCTTGTTTGCCAGAGCGCAGGTCACGACAAAGTTACTTTTCCGGCACAGTAACTCCCGGACCCAGTCGGCCAACCTGCCTGACAGGTGTTCCAGTTTTTGTATAAATACTCTGGCGCCTGAACCAGCAAGGTTCGTATCTTCTTGTTGTCCCGTTTGCTGATGCCCAACAATGTTGTTCTCCCGCCCGTGCTGTATTATCGAGGTACCAACTCTGTTGCGGCGGCAAAGTCACGGCTACTGGCATACTGCTTCCCGTCGCCAATCTCAGTTGAAATAGTACTTGCAGTTAGCTGTCACGAACGGTGCAATAGTGATCCACACCCAACGCCTGAAATCAGATCCAGGGGGTAATCTGCTCTCCTGATTCAGGAGAGTTTATGGTCACTTTTGAGACAGTTATGGAAATTAAAATCCTGCACAAGCAGGGAATGAGTAGCCGGGCGATTGCCAGAGAACTGGGGATCTCCCGCAATACCGTTAAACGTTATTTGCAGGCAAAATCTGAGCCGCCAAAATATACGCCGCGACCTGCTGTTGCTTCACTCCTGGATGAATACCGGGATTATATTCGTCAACGCATCGCCGATGCTCATCCTTACAAAATCCCGGCAACGGTAATCGCTCGCGAGATCAGAGACCAGGGATATCGTGGCGGAATGACCATTCTCAGGGCATTCATTCGTTCTCTCTCGGTTCCTCAGGAGCAGGAGCCTGCCGTTCGGTTCGAAACTGAACCCGGACGACAGATGCAGGTTGACTGGGGCACTATGCGTAATGGTCGCTCACCGCTTCACGTGTTCGTTGCTGTTCTCGGATATAGCCGAATGCTGTACATCGAATTCACTGACAATATGCGTTATGACACGCTGGAGAGCTGCCATCGTAATGCGTTCCGCTTCTTTGGTGGTGTGCCGCGCGAAGTGTTGTATGACAATATGAAAACTGTGGTTCTGCAACGTGACGCATATCAGACCGGTCAGCACCGGTTCCATCCTTCGCTGTGGCAGTTCGGCAAGGAGATGGGCTTCTCTCCCCGACTGTGTCGCCCCTTCAGGGCACAGACTAAAGGTAAGGTGGAACGGATGGTGCAGTACACCCGTAACAGTTTTTACATCCCACTAATGACTCGCCTGCGCCCGATGGGGATCACTGTCGATGTTGAAACAGCCAACCGCCACGGTCTGCGCTGGCTGCACGATGTCGCTAACCAACGAAAGCATGAAACAATCCAGGCCCGTCCCTGCGATCGCTGGCTCGAAGAGCAGCAGTCCATGCTGGCACTGCCTCCGGAGAAAAAAGAGTATGACGTGCATCTTGATGAAAATCTGGTGAACTTCGACAAACACCCCCTGCATCATCCACTCTCCATCTACGACTCATTCTGCAGAGGAGTGGCGTGATGATGGAACTGCAACATCAACGACTGATGGCGCTCGCCGGGCAGTTGCAACTGGAAAGCCTTATAAGCGCAGCGCCTGCGCTGTCACAACAGGCAGTAGACCAGGAATGGAGTTATATGGACTTCCTGGAGCATCTGCTTCATGAAGAAAAACTGGCACGTCATCAACGTAAACAGGCGATGTATACCCGAATGGCAGCCTTCCCGGCGGTGAAAACGTTCGAAGAGTATGACTTCACATTCGCCACCGGAGCACCGCAGAAGCAACTCCAGTCGTTACGCTCACTCAGCTTCATAGAACGTAATGAAAATATCGTATTACTGGGGCCATCAGGTGTGGGGAAAACCCATCTGGCAATAGCGATGGGCTATGAAGCCGTCCGTGCAGGTATCAAAGTTCGCTTCACAACAGCAGCAGATCTGTTACTTCAGTTATCTACGGCACAACGTCAGGGCCGTTATAAAACGACGCTTCAGCGTGGAGTAATGGCCCCCCGCCTGCTCATCATTGATGAAATAGGCTATCTGCCGTTCAGTCAGGAAGAAGCAAAGCTGTTCTTCCAGGTCATCGCTAAACGTTACGAAAAGAGCGCAATGATCCTGACATCCAATCTGCCGTTCGGGCAGTGGGATCAAACGTTCGCCGGTGATGCAGCACTGACCTCAGCGATGCTGGACCGTATCTTACACCACTCACATTTCGTTCAAATCAAAGGAGAAAGCTATCGACTCAGACAGAAACGAAAGGCCGGGGTTATAGCAGAAGCTAATCCTGAGTAAAACGGTGGATCAATATTGGGCCGTTGGTGGAGATATAAGTGGATCACTTTTCATCCGTCGTTGACAGCATGAGTAGAAAGCGTCAGGCAGTGCTGTATCCACTCGGCGGGAAGGTGTTCTGCAAACAGTTGTCCAGAGGGCGGAGGCATAAGCGGATGGTCACTGAAATCGAGCAGATCATTGAGAAATGGCATAATAAATATCCTCCGGCATAGCCGGAGGTTTTTCAAATGCGCCTATAAGGCTCTCTTACCAGCCGCGCCCTAACAGGCGCACACGATCTGACATTTGCACCCAACTTCGTTACTTACGGCCCGTAAACGGGCTGCCCGGATAGGGAATCGATAACTGCTCTCCCATTTTATCCTCTTCAAGCTGGTGCTTTATGTAATCCTGTATCTTCGCCGTGTTCTTACCCACCGTATCGACGTAGTACCCTCTGCACCAGAACTCTCTGTTCCTGTATCAGTGCCGGTGAAACATCTGCGTCATACAGTTCTTTGAACGCAGCAGCTATCTCACGGGGGAGCATCCCTTTGGCATACTACGAGAGGATCTGGTTATCCATCCCGGTAATACGGGTCTGATTTTTCTTTACCCGTTGTGGTTCTAAGGTACCGTCACGATCGCGCGGAGTACGCAGTTCCAGTGGACCGTCGCCTGTGATAACGGTCTTTGTGGAATAACCGTTGCGGGAGTTAGCTCCTAGTCTGGACTGATTTTTCTCATACCCAAGATGGTGTGTCATCTCTGCATTGAGAGCGGCTTCAACGCTGAGCTTTTTCAGCAGCCGATCAAACTGACTGAGGTCTTCAGGGGTTTTGAGGTTTTTGGTCAGTTCGTTAGCGAGCCTGTAACTGTTTTTCGTCCATAAATTAACCTTCATTTGATGCTGGATTGAACATATCTGCGTATTTTCATGAAAGGAGATCACTCAATAACTTCCATCGAGATCGGGTAATAACATTTGAACAGATCGCTGAATAACATCGATGGAGATCACTTTTGACTCATTTTGTTATTCAGTGATCTCCATCAATGTTATTGGAACTTCACAGGTGTGTTGATCTGTATCTTTTGCCATTCCGGTAAAGGATACCTATGCCAACAGTTCCAATTTCTATGAGAAAACTTAAAGAAATTCTTAGGCTTAAATACGGTGTTGGACTCAGCCATCGACAAATTGGTCGTAGTCTTGCAATCTCCCCTTCCGTTGTATCCAGATATGCTAATCGGGCGGCTCAACTTGGCATAAAGCAGTGGCCCTTACCTACAGGATGGGATGATACAAAACTAAAACATGCGTTCCTTCAGACCCAGGTTAAGATGAAGAAGCACTCTCTGCCTGACTGGGCTACAGTACACCGGGAACTGCGTAATAAATGCGTGACGCTGCAGCTACTCTGGGAAGAATACTGTGAGCGTAATCCAGGCGGTTTTTACAGCTATAACCATTACTGCCGGATGTACCGTGAATGGCTCAAAACCACTTCACCATCAATGCGTCAGGTACATAAAGCTGGCGAAAAACTTTTCGTTGATTACTGTGGACCTACCGTTGGCGTTACCGACCCTGAGACCGGAGAAATAAGAACTGCTCAGGTCATCGTAGCTGTTCTCGGGGCATCAAGTTACACATGGGCAGAGGCCACCTGGTCTCAGCAGCTTGAAGACTGGGTGATGAGTCATGTTCGCTGCTTCCAGTGGTTGGGTGGCGTTCCTGAACTTGTTGTTCCGGACAATCTGAAAAGCGCCACATCCAGGGCATGTAAGTATGATCCTGACGTTAACCCTACCTACCAGCAGATGCTTGAGCATTATAATGTCGCAGTTTTGCCTGCGCGGCCACGTAAACCGAAAGATAAAGCCAAAGCTGAAGTTGGCGTTCAGGTTGTTGAACGCTGGATCATGGCCCGAATCAGGCATGAGATCTTCTACAGCCTTGCATCGCTTAATCAGCGCATTCGGGAGTTGCTGGAAAGACTGAATAACAAAATAATGCAGAAGTTGGGTTATTCACGTGCAGAACTCTTCATCCAGCTTGATAAACCCGCACTGAAGCCTCTTCCTGAAGCCAGTTACAGTTACACCCTGGTGAAGAAAGTCAGAGTTCATGCCGATTACCACGTGGAAATCGACAAACATTACTACTCGGTTCCATGTTCGCTGTTAGGCCAGCAACTGGAAGCATGGATCTCCGGAGAACTGGTAAGACTCTTCAATCAGGGGCAGGAGGTTGCTGTGCACCCGCGCAAGCGTACTTATGGCTACAGTACCCGCAACGAGCACATGCCTGAAGCTCATCGACAGCATGCCACCTGGACGCCAGAGCGTCTTCTGGAATGGGCGGGGCACATAGGCAGTGAAACTCATAGTTATGTGCTTCATATACTGAACTCTCGTCCACATCCGGAACAAAGCTATCGCTTCTGCCTTGGACTCCTGAACCTTCATAAAAAATACAGTAAAGCCAGACTTAATGCAGCATGTGAAAGAGCTCTGAAAACAAAGGTATGGCGTCTGTCAGGTATTAAATCGATCCTGGAAAAAGGTCTGGATAAACAACCTGTTCAGGATCCAAAACCAGATCTGTTATCCACGATGGAACACGAAAACGTACGCGGCAGTGAGTATTACCACTGATACGGGATCCAATGATGAATCATCTTTACGAACAACTGACCGCACTTAAACTCACCGGCTTCCGTGATGCGCTTAAAAAGCAACTTGCTCAGCCGGGCACATACCAGGAGCTGGGCTTCGAAGAACGCCTGTCATTACTGACAGCAGAAGAACTAACCTGCCGTGAAAACAGGAAGGCAGAGCGTCTGATCAAACATGCACGGTTCAGACTTAATGCTGAGTTATCAAAGCTGGATTATCGTAACAATAGAGGGCTGGACAGGGCCCTCATCCGTTCACTCAGTCAGGGAAACTGGTTAACCCTGAAACAAAATATTTTACTGACCGGGGCCACCGGCAGCGGTAAAACGTTCCTGGCATGTGCACTTGGTCATAATGCCTGCCGACAGGGATACAAGGTCTACTATTATCGCCTTAAAGCGCTGATGGAACAGTGCTATCAGGGGCATGCTGATGGAAGATACAGCAAACTTTTGACCAGGCTGAATAATAGCGATCTGCTGCTTCTGGATGACTGGGGGCTGGAACCTCTCTCATCAGAACAGCGTAGCGACCTGCTGGAAATAGTGGATCTGATGTACCAACGAGGCTCAATCATCGTAGTGAGCCAGTTGCCGGTGGAAAACTGGTACAAAATGATCGGAGACTCCACACATGCGGATGCCATCCTAGATCGACTGGTTCATGGCAGTATCAAGATCGAACTTAAAGGAGAATCAATGCGGAAAATACAATCTCCGTTGACCGAAGGAGATCAGTGAAGGTAATTTAAAAACGGTTCTGTGAAAGTGACACGAACCGATCTCCATCGATGTTACTCACCGATCTCCTTCACGGTAATACGCACATATCAAAATCAGGCAATTACACAAATCTATGTACAGGCTCCGGTGCTCCGTTGACGCTTACAGATTTCCGAAGGCAACGGGCAATCTCAGAGGTCAGAATGAACTCCCCGGTTGCCACGATAAAAACAATCGCAATAACAATCTTATAATTTTTCTTAATCATATTATCCCAGAATGAAACCGTTTTTCAGACTGGCTGTTATTTTTTATTGCACAATGCCCAGTATTGCTGTTCCTAATATAATCCAAGAACTCAACAGACTGGCATACTTTTCCCGGAGAGCGTGACCAGGCCCATTTGCCTCAATGCGGTATCCGCAGCTCTGGCCACTTCGCTGACATCCAGCTTTTCAGGCGGCGAAAGAGGTAATATCTGCGCCAGACAATACTCCCGTCGCAATAACACCCACTCCCGCTGAGCTTCAGTGTATTCACCATTCCCCATGACCGCCAGCCAACGTGCAGAAGCCCTGCGCCAGAGACCTGCTGCTTCCAGTTTTTGCGCCACAGCGTCCTCCACAGCTTCCAGAGTTCTTTTCTTCATACTCAAAACATCAACCCACAAAAATAGTACTCACGCTTACAACTTCACGAAACCGTCCATGCTGGACTGAAATCCTCTTCCTGAAACAACTCCGTCAGCCCACTAATCTGTTTCAGCCTCAGCACTTCATCCTGGTCCATCCCAAGTTCAGTACCAATGCGCTCATCCGTCCAGCCCAGACGCGAAAGATCTCTGACAATATCAGACATTGAAGTTATCTGGTGTTTCCCTCTGGCACGGTTATGACGTATGGTTGCAGCAATACGTGATGCCTGCCCTTTTCTTTCCGGATTAATACAGGCCACAGGCAGCCAGCCCTTCAGCCGTTTTCCAGTACCGACATCCCTGCCCAGTAACTGGCGATGAAAACCATCCACCACCAGATAATGGCTTTTCTCCTCCGACACCACGATCGGTTGTGTAAAACCATCCTGCTCCAGTGACTGCTTCAGCAGTTTCTTCTCACCCGGCGCCATAACATTAGGATTATAATCGTTGGCCACCACCTCATCCGCTTTCACCCACAGCACACAGTCCACAGGCTCCTGTGCAAAAGGACTGATCTCATGAAGCACCCTGCGCAGATGATTCAGGGCTCGTATGGCCTCTTCCTCTGCTCGTTCCTGGCTGAAGTACTGACGAATCATGTTGCCAAGTATCTCCGGTGTCACAGAATCCCCCATTCCTTCCTCCTTTCTTTCATACGCTGCAGATAACGTTCATAGTGCCGGGGTTTATTAGGGCTGAAGGAGAGAGTACGGCACCAGAAATCATTCTTTATGAGAGTCTTACAGATACGTCGCCAGGACGGGATATCCCGGCTCCCCAGGTCATTCTCCTGTTCATCCGGGATGTCATCCGGGAAGCCCCGCGTCTGATACCAGCGCAGGTAGACAGCAATTTTGTTACGGTAATGTTCTGCCGTTCTTTCCGGCATCACATCCAGCAGGAACATCGCATAGCTGCGCCAGGTATGATGAGCTGGTTTTGAAATACGCTTACGCAGGGCAAAATAGGCACCGCTCTCATTGGCATAAAGCGCCCCGCTGGCAGCGCCTGACACCCGCTCACACATCCTGGCCCAGGTTTCCGGCTCCAGAACATGGTAAAGCCACAGCCCCTTACGTTGTTCAGGACCAAAAGGTTCACAGACACGCATGTTGCGTAACGGCACGCCGGCACGGTACATCAGGTCATACAGAGGATTGTAGATGGCACAGGTTCTGGCGTTATATATCCAGATATCGCGGGCTTTCCAGTCATATAACGGATACATGGTGTAGTAAAACCCTTCAGGCGATGCAGTGGTCCATGGTTTATCATCGGCATATCTCAGTTTGCGCTGAGACACCAGTCCCATAAAGCGATTGAGCGATTCATCCGCACGGACACCAGTCAGCACTGCCACTCCACACCGGTTACCGGCAAACCAGGAAGAAAATGCCGGAACAAATTCTTCAAACGTCATGGCATACCGATAAAATGGAAAATACGACATATCTGCAATAGCGTCATCTGGTGGCTGACGAACCCACTCCACACCAGGCTCCCAGCATATCCACTCAGGCTGAAACTGAGAGACACCGTTTACCGTTGTCAGGGGAAGGGCCACCCAGTAAAAAGTCTCCGTCACATCCTGGTACATTTCCCGCATCTTCTGAATATGTTCAATGGTGCACTGGTACTGAGCTTCCCAGTCAATGAACAATACAGAGAAACGGCGTTTTCTCCTGCGTGCCACATCCGCCACAAGATGGAAGAGTACAGTGGAATCCTTTCCTCCAGAGAAGGATAAACAAACAGAAGGAAATATATCAAACAACCATTTAATGCGGTGCATGGCTGCTGACAGAACATTTTCACCTGTTTTGATTTTAGGTATTTCGCTCTTCATAGTTTAGCTCCGCAGTTATCTTCCGGATTAACTGCAGACTGTCATTTACCTTATATATACGAAACTTCATCAGGCATACATCCTATAAACTCAGCCTATAGTCTGTAAATATAACGGCCTCCTTCGGCAGAAGGAGGCCATAATACCTGTTATCAGAAGTCATACCGGATACCCAGTATTCCTTCCGCATCCGTCTTAAAGTAACCATCAAAACTGCTGTTTACTTTTGCCTGCACTGACAGTTTCTCAGTCAGCTTTCCGTTGATACCAAACGAAACGGTATAGCGGTCAGCCTTCTCTGCATCATAGTGACGGGCTTTCCAGTCATCACGCAGGGTCATTCCCGGCATATCGTTCAGCGTGATATTCCGCCAGATACCTGCCTTCAGCGTCATATTTCCGGAGACTTTTTCTGCCTCAACCCCGGCTTTCAGCCACAGGGCATCGCCATCATGAAGCTCCACGCTCCGCTCCCGGCCCTGCAGACGATTTCCGTCCACCCGGGCACCGTTCAGTGAAACAGTCGGTGTTATCGACATATCAAGGGGGGCTGCATGCATCTTCCACCCACCACGGATACCCGCTGTCAGGATATGGCTTTTTGCCCTGCCGGACAGGTCACTCAGCTCTCCCTGAATAGTGTAATCTTCAGACAGCTCCCGGTATCCGGTCATACCATCCACAAACAGACCACCGGCAAAGGATTTGCCCGCCAGAACATGCACACCCCACAGGCTGAAATCATCCCGGTAGTCATCTGTGCTGCTGTGCCCCCGGTAAAACTCTGCCCCCATACCCCACCAGGCATTACCGGCAGTAGACTGGCGGAATCCCACATTCAGTCCGCTCTGATTGAGGCTGAAGTCGTCATATCCACCATGACTGTACCCTGTCATGGCCCATGCACCACCGTCTGCATCACTGTTGTCCACTACCTGTGTCCAGCTGTCAGCACTGTCGCTGAGAATGAACTCACGGGCGGCAAACATGGCACGCGCTTTCTTCAGAAGAGATGTGTTATCCGCGCCCTTAAACAGCGTACTGCCATTCACCATCGTGCCCGCATTCTCTGCCGGAGAATCAGGGGAAGGCGACACACCGTTGCTGTTATTTCCTTCAGACACAATACCATCAGCCTCAGTGCTTCCTGTACTCCCTGTATCCGGTGCAACCGGAGAGGTTGTATCTGTCACATCATCACTGACATCCGTTGATACCTGAGATTCTGTTGTTCCGGCATGACTTTTCAGTTGCCAGTAAACTCTGCCGTCTTTCTCCTGCACCTGTGTGTCAGGGGTATAAACAGTAAACCCCCTGTTCAGACTGGCAAAGGAGAAGTACCCGTGAGAAGTTCCGACCGGTGCAGATGCCAGAGTCAGGTCATTTTTCAGTGTGACAGTCTGGTCAAACAGGGAGGACAGGTCCAGTGTGTTATGTCCCCCCGTTGCCTTATTCAGGATATCAATCCGGTCGCCCGTGTTGTCGGCAGTGCTGACCCCCATGGCGATATTCATACTGCTGGCATGCAGTGTGTTTACCGTCAGCGTTTTCGGCGACCAGTTGTCTGTCACAAAGGAGAGCGTCCCGCCTTTGCTTCTGAACGAATCCAGCGTGGAGCTTTTCGTCATATTCCAGTGACTCCGGCGCGACAACTCCACATGCGAGCCGACATGACCGCTTATATCACCATTAAAGGTTGCGTTCATGATATCCAGCGTCGTCTTCCCGTTCAGGACAGCACTGCCATTAAACACGCTACGGTCTGCATCCTTCACCGCTTCTGATGTGCCTTCTTCCAGCGCAAAGGCCGTGCCGTTACCGTCATTTTTGTCAATAAAAACCCGCCTGTCGCCCAGTGTAACCGTCGAATCTGTTGCCTCAAGCATGGTGTTCAGCGTGGCATTACGACCAAGGCCAAAATCGGTGTTCTTCAGTGACAGCCTGTCAAAGGTAAAGCTCCGGTTCTCCCAGTCCTCCTGACTGAATGACGTGGGCTGAGTCAGAACCGAATGGTCTCCACTGGCAGCCAGTTTGTCAGCCACAGACTGAGTATTGTATGCGTGGATAACCGGATGCCCCTGCAGTGTCAGACGCCCGTTTTCCTGGGTGAATGTACCGGAGATATCCGCAGAGCCGTCCATCACCAGAGCACCGGTAACGCCTTCCGGCAGGCGATTATCCACATTCAGATTACCTTTCAGCTGTCCGTGGAACAGATACCCTGCAGCATTGAAACGGTCAGCTACCAGTTTCTGGGCATCCCCCTGACTGTGCCCCACAAACTCCCAGGTGGCGTTGCTGCTCTGATCCGTGGGGAAATAACCATAGGTGCTCTGCTTCAGGATGAAGTAATCCGTCGTATTTGTGTACGGGTTATTGTATTTATATAAATTTCCGGCAGTTCCTTTACGTGATTCCGACCAGCCATTCAGTGCTACTTTGTCAGCCCGCAGGGCATAATCCAGCGTGATAGTGGCCCGTTTATCAGCGTTATTCGCCAGCACGGCACCATAATCTGCCGCCTTCAACTGATGAAACGTCAGACTGTTACCATTAACATCCAGTGTGCCCCCACGATATCCCCATGAGACGGTGTCCGGATTTACCTGCCGCTCATCAGTCAGCACCACGGTCGGCCGGCCGCTGGCGATATTGACACTGCTGAACGCCTGCACCTGTCCTTTATTGTCCGCCTGCTGGTTCAGTACAACCTTTCCGTCCCCGACCTTCAGACCGCCTTCATTAATACCTGTCCCCTGTACCGTCAGCGTACCTTCACCAATTTTATGCAGGTTATCGCCCTTAACACCATTAACCTGCCAGTTTACGGACACCCCGTTGTCCACAATAATACCGGCACCGGTCCAGGTACTTCCGTTAGAGGTTGTTACTGTGTAATTATCACGGAACGTCAGGGAACCCGCCCCCTGCGAAACTGAGTCCTTCAGGTCAACCCGACCATTCTGCCCCATGAATATAAGGTTTTTACCGGCATTCAGGTCATTTCCCTGCTGCCCGTGCATAGCATATGTAGTGGTTCCCTGTGTTAGTGCACCAATGCCTGCGTTACTATCAAATGTCCACTCAAGTACACCACCGGTCAATGAACTAAACGTGATCGGTGAATCGTTATCCTCTGAATAAATCTGTGAAAGGAAGTCCCGGGGGATGAGTTTGTATATCATATTTGTCCCCCCTCCTATGGCCGAACAAACAGCTACCAGTTCCCACTGCCCACTAACTGCATTCCAGCCAAATAATGGAGAACCACTATCGCCACTCTGCCCAAAAGAGGTCATGGCACCATAATTGCCAAGATTGCCCCCCAGATACACCTGAATACCGCTCGCACCACCATGGGAATAAAAAGATGCAGGAAATGTTCCTCCTGTCAGATAGCTATATGCACCACTTATATGTGTCTGATTTCCATCTGCATTCTGAATATACTGGTTTCCTGAACCCAACCGGTAGAATGCCATAAAGTGTGATGGTTCCAGTATCTCTGTCTGCGATGCGCTCGTTACGTTAGCCGGTGCAACTTCAGTAACGAGTTTATCAAGCCTTGGCGCATGGAAATCCACAGAGCCATGCTCATTGCGATCGACAATATTGTAACTGTTCTCCCCGTCACCAAAGCTGACGTTTTTATATCCCCCGTTATGTTTCACGCTGGCGACATACTGGGGATTAATCAGCGTTGCCACGCCGGGATTAGACTTCACGTTAACGGAACTGAAATCCGGCATGGCGGCTTTATTCAGTGTACCGACAAGCTCTCCCCGTTTATTATAAATGGCAATGTCTGTGGCCCCCGGACGGAACGCGCCTTTATTTTCAGCAAAATCACGAAATATCTGATAATCAATTTCTGCACTTACTATGGAGGCACCTGCCGGACCGGAAAGCAGCAGTGGAGATAATAACAGTGCAGCGGCTTTCAGATGTTTTTTCCCGGTAACCCGGCAGGTGCATTTCCTGGCAAACTCAGAGACGGCAATAAAGCCCCGGGCCACAGCACTGTAGCGAAGAGAATAAATTCTGTTCATTTTTAATATTATCCCTGAAAAATAAAATCAGCACTACTCAGGCATAACGGATAATCACCGTCATCCCTGCCCGCCAGACTGACTGTCCTGTCACCGGTTTACTGAAATGAAGATTAAGAACTGCACCGGAAGAAATCCCGAGTACATATGCCCCGGAATAAAACCAGCCTTCACCCACCAGGTCCTGATAACCGCTTTCATCAGTAATCAACGGTGAGTCAGACACCCCCGGAACTCCCTGTTTCAGCTGTGTCCAGATACTTTCTGCGGACACTTCACCTTCCGTCATCCGGGAAATGAAGCTCAGCCCGTCGGCAGTGCGCCACGTACTACTGTCGGGTACGCCGCCATTAAACACATAAGCGTCAGCACTGTTATTCCCCAGTGTCTGGGTGATTCTGGCACCAAAGCCATCATCTTCTGCCCACGCAAGCGCCCCGAAAGCCTGAACTTCTGCTGCCAGTGTGCCTGCTGTCTGAGTGCCCCCGGTGACGCTCAGCGGCAGAACAAGCAGCCCCTGTCCCGGCGTGCCTCTGGCCCACTGAATATGGATTTCGCTTCCGTCACTTCCCTTCAGCTGAATAACAGGAACAATACCAGCGCCGGATGTCTCACTACCCTCAAAAGCACAGGCTGATTTACCGGCAAGCAGCAGAAGGTCATAAGGCGCACTGACCGTCAGACGGGTTCCGTTACCGGTCAGCTCACTGATTTTGTTACTGAACCCGGTATATCCGCCGTTTTTCCACAACCAGGGAGGAAGTGAATCATCATAAGGCGTGATAGTCCCCCCCGAACTCCACAGACCCCTGAAAATCTCCGCCGGACTGCCATCCGGTACCAGCAGAAACTTCTCCGCAAATTAACAAAGAAAGGGAAAAGACAATAATAAGTAAAATATCAATTACAGCATTCTGACGCACGTCCACTCTCCTCTGAGACACCTTCACCTGTATTATTCACTCGTGGTGAAATTTCTTTTATCTTTCTGTAAACCTCACTGAAGTCATCTTCCACCATCACATGACCTTCAATTCCCCTGATATGAAGTTCACAAAAAATACCTTTCTGAACGACAAGACTGATGTCTTTTATATTCACCAGAAGATTTCGCCCCTGCTTGCAGACAAAGTGAACAAACAGATCGCCCCCTCAACACAAAAACATGGACAAAAGAATAAAAAACAAAAAAAGTCGAAGTTAAGAAGAAAAACACTACCAGAATCTGAAAAATACGACGCTGACACCCTGCTCATCAGAAATAAAATTACTTAATGTGTTTAATTTTATTTCTCCAAGAGCAACTTACTGAATACACAGCTGCCGTCGTTATATTCACAACAAAATGCATCCACCTTCTCCAGCCTGCTTAAATAAAATTCCTGCAAATAATCTTCTCCCGGAAAGCACAAACAGTTCACCTACGCCTGTGCTTCCACAACTTCTGCCACTGTATCAATAACCGGCTTAATGAAATATGCCAGTGGAATGATTTCGCCTGCAGGCATGTACCAGTGAACCAGAAGCTCTGCACCGGACACAGTAAGGTCGGATGCAGAAACCACCGGCTGGAGATACGGTTCAAACTCCCCGTTACTGAGCGCACGCATCAGTCTGTCTGCAGATACAAAATCACTGTTCATACTGTCGGTCTTCCATTTTATGAACCTCCCGGTCCAGCCCGGTCATCAACAGCATCCTGAAATCCCTGACGCCCACATTCTCTGCCAGCCGGGCATAATGCCAGTACAGCCCCCGTTCACTCTGTTTCAGCTTCAGGGGACGGTCTCTTCCTCTCTCAGAAAGGCGTTTCAGTGCCTGTCGTTGTCCGGATGTCAGACGGAATTTACCGGTACGGGCTGTCTTTCTGTTCAGTGCCATGCGGACAGTTCTTTCCAGGCACGACAGCGACATGCATCCGCTGTACACCGGGCAGATATTTCGCAACACCTTCAGCATTTCCAGCCTCTCCGGTACCAGAACCAGCATTTCACCGGACATTTCTGCCCTCAGTTCACGAATCCAGGACAGATGACGCCCCCAGCCCGTAACAGGCTCTGCACTCAGCGCCACAATAATCAGGTCCCAGCCATGCCGGGCACAGGGATACCCCGGAGGTACACGGTAAACGTTGTGTCCCTGTGCTGACAACAGGTGCCACAGCCCTGTCAGCTCATACCAGCAGGTTCCGGTCAGAAGGATTTTTTGCCTCATACTTACGACCTTCACCACATCAGTACCGCACAGAACATCACCAGTGTCAGTACCAGACATGCCATACAGGTTGCTGCCACACAGACACCAACCACCCACCACATCGGTATTAACACTTTTCGTTGCCGGGCCATCAGAAATACACCACCACCGGCGTCAGATTACCCTGCCAGCGTTTTACCGGCTCCTCAGCACCGGGGAAATTCACCCGCACATCACTCAGGGATGTCACCCAGGCACCGGCAATATGCTGGCTGCCATTCTCCTGTGACAACAGCGACTCAGCGCCCGAAATAAACGCATCAGGACGCGCGGTTAACCCGGCATAGTCCGGAGTCCATTCATAGCCGTTCACCTGCCATAACTGGCGTTTCACCTGCTTTTCAGCCCCCGGCGTCACCTCTCCGCTGACCACGCTCCAGCCCTGACCACCAGTAATATTGTCCTGCCATGCCAGAAGATGGTGCATCGTGAACGTGATTTCCCCGTAACGCACCTGTCCCCGGGCGAGTTCTCCCCGGGCCGCAATACGGGGAGATGATGGTGCCACCTGAAGTAATGTCACCGACGGCTGCAGCCCCGGACGGGCAGTTGTCAGTGATGTGGTATGTCCGCCAAGAATATAAAAATCCTGCCCTCTCCGGCTTTCACTGACCATGCCACCTTTACCCGTTGTCAGACCGGCCTGCACGGCGTCTGGTGTCCCCATCCGCACAGAACGGGGCTGCCACTGCCAGGAAACTTCAGGAACATACAGCGTGCCGCTGAATTCCGTTACCCCCACAGCCATTCCCTCCTGCCAGTGGCCCGGCGGAATAGTCAGGGGTTGTGCCAGCACACTGGCTGAAGTCAGAAAAAACAGAGCCGGAAACATACCGGACTTCAGACGATGAATAATATTCAGCACCGGACCGTCCTCCTGCTTACTGGTACTCAATACTTACCGGCAGTGACACCCGCCAGCGCTCCGGCATCGTGCCGTTCAAACGTAATTCACCACTGCCTGCCACAGTCTGTGCACCATACGCACCTTCAACCTGACGCAGGGAGGCATCACTGAAATGACTCACTCCCGAATAACCACTGATGGTCATTGTCTGCAGCCAGCCGGGGCCTTCGCCACTGAACATCTTCTGCAAAACACCCGGAATATCAGAAGCCTTCATGGCTGTGCTTTCACCAGGCAGACCATTCACATTCAGGTCGTCATACACACCGGCATACGCCGGCTGTCCGTCCTTCACATGGCGCAACACCCCCGCAGCCTGCATTCTGAAAACAAATGTGCCTGCCCGGACGTTATTATCTCCGGTGACAGGCAGCGTCACCTCCGCCACGCCTGGTGCTGTCCATTCAAGCGAAAATCCCTCAGTACCCTTTCCGTAACTGACACGGGGAGAAAGCCCCTCACGTCCTGCCGGTGTGGTCAGGGTGGTTTTTCCCAGTAAAACGGTCATCGCCGGCAGTGCGACCGGAATTGCCTGCTCACCGTCACGAACACCGCGGCTCTGTTTAACCTCCAGGCCTTCATTTCCCTGTCCGACTTTCCATACCCACGGGTTACGGGTGCTGGTCACCGGGCCTTCCAGCTTAAGCTCTCCGCTGAAATCCTCTCCCGGCGTGTTCCAGGCCAGTACACAGGAAGGCAGGAGGCTGGCAGCAAACAGAAACAACGTCACCTTTTTCATTTCTCTTCTCTCCTTATATCCCTGCAACCATCACTGTACTGTAACCGTCACATTCAGCCCTGCCTGCCATGCTGCAGGCGTGCCCTCTGCCGGTAACCGCAGTTCAAAATCCGACACTACAGAGGCATATGCCGCAGCCAGATTCATCACCCGACCGTCAGCCAGTACCCCCTGACTGATAACCTGTCCGTTATCCACCGCATTCATGCCATTGCCAAAATTCTGATTCATCAGTAACAGAGAAGAGAGTCGGGCTTTCAGCCCCTGTGGCAACGTTCCTGACTGTACATCCGTCACGCTCTGTCCACTGACCAGTGACATCCCGACCGGTACGGATGCCCCGTCTTCCTGTCTGCCGGCGCTGACGACCATCCCCTGGTTCAGGGTGAAAGAAAGCTGTCCCGACACATTTCCCGTCTCCGGGTCACGCACCGGGACAGTGGCGCGGAAGTGCTGTGCTGAGGTACCGTTTCCTTCCGTCACAGTAAAAGGCTGTCCGTTACTGCTGAAGGTAATAAAGGGGGTGAATCCGGGACCACCACGCTCAGCCACCTCATGCAGATGTCCCTCCAGAAACGGCAGAGCCCCTTTATCACGCAAATTAAAAACCAGTTGCCCGTTCTCTGTACGTGCATCTGCAGTATCCACTGCCCAGGTCTGGTCCGGTGAACTGATTTGCCAGGTCCATTTGGGTGCCTCATCAGTAACAAAGCCATTAAACTGAATTTCACCACCATCAAGGATCTCGGCATGTGGCGCCGTTGAATAAAGCAGGGAGATAGAAATAAAAAAAGAGAGAAAAAAATTATAAAGGCAAGGTGCTGTCATCGTTATTTACTCTGTTCTATTTGCCCCCCACTCAGGAAAGAGTGGGGGGCAACAAAATATAACTGCCGACTTCTTATTTACATATAAGAAACGGTGGCCGTCATTTTAGCCTCCCAATCCTGAGGAATTGCATCAGCAGGGAAAATCAGAGTCCCACTATTTTTCACAAACTCAGCAGCATATCCCCCTTTAACTGGGGCACCTGTTACACCATTCGCAGATGGATTCGTCCCATTGAATAAAGAAGGGCGACCAGTACCAACGGATACATAACCCTCCTTCGAGTCGAACGGGAAATACTCGCCCATAGCTGCCTGAACTAATGAATATCCTTCATCCCCCATGATCGCTTTCTGGTTGCCGCCATTAGAAGCATAGCCATTACCCCACGCACTATTATTCGGAGCAGTCACCAGTTGAAGTACATTTCTAGCCCCCTCTATCGCTCCTGGAGCTTGGGTGAATTTAGCAGCAGAAAGCATATAAGTATTTAGCTTAAACGTAAATGAACCAACTTTGGAGCTATCACTTTTACCCTTTGCAGTCAATGTGATGATATTTGCATCACCAGCAGGTTTCTCCATAACAAAGCCTTCGCCACCAAAAGCAATTACAGGGAGCATTCCTGCACCAGTCACCGAATTCTCTAATGTTTTCCCTGCAAGAAGCAAAATATTTTTATCACCGATATTGCTCCATTTTGATTGACCATCGGCAACAAGCCCTGCATCTGCTTTAACATCCATTTTTGACACAGTAGCGGTCGCTTCTTCAGGTGTCATCCACGCCCACCCACCTTTAACAGGTTGAGAAATCACCCCCCCAAAATCAATTGACGTATTAAAATCACCAGAAACCCAATCCGCCGCAGCAACAGAACCGGCAGTCATTGCAGAAGCAGCCACAGTCAGTGCAATCAGAGTCTTTTTCATAAAATAAATTCCTTGATATTTCATAAATAACAAACTGAAATCGGCAATCCTTATTTTCCAGAATTACCGCAAAACCATCCCCTGCGGATTCATTTAAATAACCGCATATCATTAAACACAGTGTTTAACTCAGAATGGCTTTGCGTTACCCCCCCCCAAAAAAAAGTGGTAACTCCCTTTACCCAGAAGGTTCATTCCTGAACCCAAGTTCATAACCAATATTGCAGCTTAATTAATACACTAGCGCGACATATTAATTTCAGTCTTCCACCTGCAGCGCTATCTGCAGATTTCCCCGGTAACTGACCGAGACTTCCAGCTCTGCCGGTGCATCCGTTCTTAACTCAACCAGCTTCTGTGCCTCCGGTACGCTTATCACCACATCCTCACCCTGCTGTCTGGCACTGAGTGCCACTCTCTTTCCGTCAACCATCAGAGCCGTCTTCAGGGTGATGCGGGCTTCCCCGTTATCCGGCAGAGCCTGTTTCACCGTGATGTTTGCCAGTCCGCCGGAAGCCGGGCGGCTTTCTGCATGCCGGATTATCAGCTCTGCAGGTAACGGGCTGTTACTGCCTGAGCGGTACAGCACCGGGTCTGTCGGTGTGCGGGTTACCTTCACCACGCTGTTACCCACCACCTGACCGTTCACTACTCCCAGATACTGTGTTTTCTCGCTGTATTCAGCGGACAGTGCAGACTGAATACTGAACGCACTTAAAACAAGGGCGGCTGCCATCATTGTTTTCTTCATTTATTACCCCTCTGTTCCGTGTTCCGGAGGGCGGTTATTTTTTATCTGCTTTATCAGGCAAATTAACCGACGAATCAGATACCTTCTCCCCGGAAGACGCTGACGTTTTTTTCTGGTTAATTGTCCAGGTCTGCAGTTCACCGTAATCATTCAGAGAATCCACTTTCACCACATTTCCCTTCACCTGCACTTCATCACCCGGCATGAACATCAGCAGTTTCTGTGCTGTCTCGTTATCCGTGGCGATTTTCTTTCCGTTTCCGTCCAGCAGGCTGCCAATCGCAAAAATGTACGGCGTGGTGTTCACCAACATGGTCCTGCCATCCGGGCGGCTCTGCAGGCTGATGCCTTCTTCAGCCCCCTTGCGGCCTTCAAGCAGTGCCTTCGGTCGGTAGAACAGTTTCAGCTTCGTGCGCAGCGCCACCGCAATACCGCTGCCCTCCAGAGCCGGCGGAATATCCTGCAGGTTCAGCCAGTACACCGACTCTTTATCCTTCGGCAGATGGTCCGAGGCCATGATGATACGCAGTGTCTGCTGACCATTCGGTTTCACCTTGAAGAAGGACGGTGTCACCACAAAAGTCGGACGGGTGTCCTTCTCCACGATATTGTCCACCCAGGCCTGACCACCAAAGGTACGCTCCTTGTCATTGTTGGTGACCGTGATGGTCAGCGCATCCTTGTCCCCGCGAAAGATATAGCGGGTCTGGTCTGCTGCCAGGGAAGCCATCGCACTCTGACAGGTCATCATCAGCGCTAGAGTCATTCCCAGTGCTTTTGTCACCCGGTTAGTGAAAAACGTCGTTACTGCGTTACGCTTACTCACACGTAATCTCCTGTAGTTTCTCAGTATCCTGCAGTTTCGCCGCAGGTATCCGGCACTGGCCCAGGGTGATATCACCCGGCGCCTCCACCGTGTTAATCATCAGCACACCATTGTTGGCCACAAAGCCCAGCGGTGTGTTCTTACTGTCACGTGCCCAAGTTCCCCCCGGCACAAACTCACCGTCACGCTGCTTCACCTGCAGCAGGTAACGCTTAACTTTCAGGGCATCAAATGGCATCCAGACCACCGCCTTGTCCGTCGGTACCACCTTCTGACTGGTGTTCGTCAGCTCTGTGCTCAGCGGCAGTGTGCCCGCATCAATCGTCACCGTGTTCCAGTCATAGCTGTTCAGCGGTACCACCAGGTTGCCGTCACTGTCAGTCTGTCCGTCACCGGACGTCACCTTCACTCCGGGTGTGTCCTTCACGTTCACCACAGCCACGGTATCCCCGGTCGTGCGGCTGAACATAATGTCTTTCGCCGCCGGAACGGCCAGTACCGAACCGCTGACCGAGACAGAACCACTGGTTCCGCCGGACTGCGAGTGGTTCAGGGCACCATTCAGATAAGCCCGCTCACCACTGTACGACGCATTCAGATAACTGCTCACACCACCACCGCTGTCACGCCCACCGCCCAGGCCATAGCTGAAACGGTCATTCAGCGAGCCGGACACACCGGTGCTGAAGCCTGTACCGCCGTCTTTACTCGTTCTCACCGACGTACTGCTGCTGTAGCGACGGTCAAACAGTGTGAACGGTACCGATACTGACGCCGATGCAGACCAGCTGTTTCCCCCCCGGGTGTTCCGTGAACCGGACCAGCCCAGGTTAAGACTGACCCCCTTAATCTGTGTGCTCAGGGTGCCGGTAATCCCCGTCTCCTTACCGTTGTCATCGCTGTACCGGTAACTCCCGGTCATGGATGCGGGGTAATAACTCCGCTGCCAGCCGGACACCGACAGACTGAACAGACCACCCACCGGCTGACTGACACCGGCATTCCACTCATCCTTCGTCCGGCAACCATGATTTGACTGCGACCACAACTCTGTCGGGTCAAAGGAGGACATATCCTCATATTCCTCACTCTGCCGTGACCAGCTCACCCGCAGTCCGGTGTTCGTCATCTCAAGTTGTTTACTCCAGGATAACTGCACCTTATTTCCGCTGCGGCTGCCATCACGGTATTTCGCCGTGGCATAAGCCCCGTCAGCAGACACCGCCCCCAGATAACTCAGCCCCAGAACAGCCCCGGCACTGATGCCCTGCCAGTCCTGGTTAAACACCCCCCCGGTGCGCAGCGTCAGTCCGTCCAGACCGTAACCGTATGACGCCGCAAATACACCGCCTTTCAGGTCACTGCCATCGTCAGGCAAACCGGCCGCCACACTGAACTCGTGCTGCCCCGGGCTTAACTGCCCGGCCATCACCGACAACGGGAAGTTCTGTACCTGCTCGCGCCCGTCCTCACCGGTGATTTTCATGGTCACATCACCACTGGTGTACAGCGGTACATCCGTGATGGAGAACGGACCTGCCGGCACCATCTCCGAATGCAGCAACCGCCCGTTCTGTGTCAGCGTCACCCTCGACGGCCCGTTCGCAATGCCGCTGAACACCGGGGTGTACCCCAGGTTGCCCGGCTTCATGCTGTTGTTCCGGCTCAGTGACACCCCGTACGTCCCCGTGCTGCCCAGCAGGCTGTCCCCGGTGGATGTTTTCCCGACAGCCAGGTCCGCACTCAGTGCGCGAATGGCCCGAGTGGCCGTGAACATGTTTATCGCGGCAGAATTATCCCCGCTGTCACCGCCACTGACCATGGCAGAAGAACTCACCACCCAGTGCCCGATATTGGCTTTCAGGTCCGCTGAACCAAAGGCCGAGGTATTATTGCGACCAGTGTTGGCGTTCGCGTTATAGTTCACGCGAAATGCACTGGTCCCGTAATCCCAGTCCACACTCTCCGGCATCTTCACCAGCCCCTTCTGGGGAATGGACAGCGCCAGACTCTGGGTGGAAACATCAAAATCCACTTTCACTGACGGGGCTTTTGTCAGCACATAGCACTGTCGTGTGGCGTCATATCCCTCACGAAAGTAATCTGCACTGACGTAAATCCCGGCCTTCGTCAGCCATGCCTCTGTCAGACACAGTTCATTACTGTCCTGTGGTGTCACATCCAGTATCTGTTTCCCGGCCTCCTTCCCGTTCAGGGACAGGTCAACCAGATAACGCCCCGGCGCATAGCTGCCGTTCAGGGCTGCCCAGACTTCCGGATTAACCCCGGCCCCCCCCTGGATAAAGGACATATCCAGTTTTTCACCTGCAATACCTGTGGCACTGGCAAAAGCAGCTGATACGGCAAACGCAAGTGCGGCCCGACGAAAAAACACGGACGAAACCGGCTCTGCAGCCACCTTCTTTCCCCCACACACAACCCTTTCCTCCGTCACTGATACGTGACCACAAAGGTCAGCGCCCCCGTGTATTCCCCCGCTTTCACATTTACCGGGAACACCGGCTGCGCACGAAAACGGAACTGTCCTTTAGTGGCAAACTCCACCGGGTAATTCACAGAATGACTGCCCTCTGTCAGACGCCCGCGATAATCAGCCTCTGCATCCACCGCCCGTACATCCACGCGAATACCATCACCGGCACCGCGGGTGACCACGCCCCCGGCGTCCAGCTGTCCCGGGTTACCAAAATCCAGGGTGGCGACCTGCCCGGCCTGAAAGGCTGAGCAGCCCTGAACCGTGGCACCGGATTCATACAGACGCACAGTGAAGTCACGCGACGGCACAGACGCCCCCGTGGACTTGCGGTAAGTCCCGAATGTCAGCCGGCCACCGTTGCCGGTGCTGTCCGCATCCACCACCACATGACAGGCCGAGGCCACCACGTCAGCACTAAATACGGTTTTCTGAACGGCTGCCAAACAAGATGAATGAACACCGAACGCCGCAGCCCAAAACAACAATATCGTATTTCGCAATATTACCCCCCCCCAAAAAAAGACAACTACAAGCTACGGCTAAGACTAAAAACATTTCAATGGCTGCGAATTATAGGATTTTTAAAGGCCTCGTATTAGCTAATTGCGCACACGCACACATAAAAGTGCGCAATTAGCTAAAAACAAAAAGCAAGGCTATGCTTACATATCAAACAACATACAATAACATCAAGAGTTTTACTTATGTTAAAAACTATCACCATAAATGCAATAATAGACTATATAGAAAACAATCTAGAGTTAATGCAAATAAATACAGACACTCTTGTTGATTATTCAGGGTACAGCAGGAGATATTTACAAATCTTATTCACAAAAATCATGGGTATTCCTGTAGGAAAGTATATCCAGTTGCGGCGAATTACCCGTGCTGCTATTTTATTAAGACTTACGAACTTAACCATTGCTGATATTTCTGAAAGGTTATTTTTTGATTCCCAACAAACTTTCACGCGAGAATTTAAAAAGAATACTGGACTCACCCCCTTACAATACAGAAAAAGTAAACTCTGGTCGTTTAAGAATATGCTTGGATACAGAAAAGCGAACTATAACATTCCAGTACCATCCTTTCGTTTATTTAAACGTAAAAATTTCAATGGAGCATTGATATCATTTACAACCACTCTACCATCAAACACCCCGTTAGCCATATTAAAATGGAGGGCAGTTGATTTGTACTTGCCTGACGATAACAGCCCCCTTTATATATCACATAAATTTGAAAATAATAAAAAGGATAACGAAAAGGTACATTTTAATGCAGTATTCTGGAATCAAGAAAGTAAATATAAATTCAGCGGGGAACTTGCTGAGGGGCTTTATGCATATTTTTCGTTTACAGGAAGCAAAGATGATTACATAATTTTTAACTATAATATATACATGAACACACTACCATTTTATGGATTGCAAAAAAAAGACTGCTACGACCTTGAAATAATAAATAAAATAAACTCAGAAGCATATCGCTTTGAATATTTTTTGCCGATAATTTGTGATGAAAATATTATCAAAGATATTGATCTTAACTATGAATAATGAAATGTCATCGGCTCAGATATTCATAATTATTACTCTACACAAGTCTGTCCTTTCTATGACTGAATACGAAGTGTACTGGTCCCTGGTGTTCCACAACAGGTGGTTACTGGCAGAGATGAGCCGCATTGCTGCGGATGTGATACTGGAAATCTGCCGCCAGGCAGATGTGGAACCGGGGATATTCACGGTAATCCACACATGGGGGCGAGACCAGCAGTGACATCCGCACATTCACCTGTCAACAACAGCCGGCGGAGTGACGTCAGGTCACACCTGGAAAAACCTTCATTTTTATGCCCGTAAGGTGATGAGTATGTGGCGTTACCGGATAACGCGGTTACTGTCACGAAAATACCCTGACCTGGTGATACCGGATGAGCTGGCCGCGGAAGGAAACAGTAAACGGGACTGGAATCGCTTCCTGGACACGCATTACCGCCGTGGCTGGAATGTCAACGTATCCCGGGTGATGGATAACGCCACACATGTGGCGGTGTACTTCGGCTCTTACCTGAAAAAGCCACAGGTGCCGATGAGTCGTCTGGAGCATTATGCCGGTCAGGATGAAATCGGTCTGCGTTATAACAGCCACCGCACACGGCGGGAAGAGTACCTTGTGATGAGCGGTGATGAGTTTATGGAAAGGTTCTCGTGGCATGTGGCAGATAAGGGGTTCCGTATGGTGAGGTACTACGGGTTCCTGAGTCCGGTGAAGCGGCGCTTACTGGAAGAAGTTGTGTACGTCATAACGGAGACGGTGAGAAAAACGGCGATGCAAATCAAGTGGAGAGGGATGTATCAGCGGTTACCGACTGGCAGAGCTGGTCCTGATGCATGAGCGACTGGCACGACAGCAGGTGTGCGGCTGAGAGCCGCAGAGGGGAAGTTGCGTCCATTTTACTGGGAACGGAGCAAAAAAACCGCCATTCATACCCTGTATCAATCAGTGTCATCCTGTTTAATAGTCGTTTCCGTTCATATGGTGCACAAGGGGTGTTGAAGAAACATCCGTTTTATGGTGCTTTTTTAGTCTTTTGGGGATTTAAATTCCTATCGTTCAAGAAACTCACATATTATGTATAAAATAAACATATACGTAAATGCCGCTACGAAAAGTATTACCTCATCCATAAACTTTCTATCTACTAAGCAAATTCAGAGTAACTTCAACCAAATCCAATAGACTTTCTTATGGCCACTTCTGTGCGGTATGCAATACACGCAGGATATACACTTTTCCCCACTGGCTGTCGACCTCATAAACCAGAACAAAATGGGGGTGAATAACCAGTTCCCGGGTTCCTTCCACACGACCGTTGCGACCTTTATACGGCTGCCCGGCCAGGCTGCTGGCTGAATAACCAATCCGTTCGTCCAGTTCAATGGCAGCCATCAGGTTCTGCTCCGCAATGTGCTCACGAATGCGCTTTCTGTCCTGGCTGGCCAGCATGGTCCAGAATATCTCCATCATTTACCGGCAACCTTCCTGCTCATCTCATCCCGCCATGCAGCAGCGGAGGATTCGACCATGTCATGGGGAAGCATATCACCGCGCTCGAGTTGCTGACGTCCTGCCTCAACCTGGTCACGGAACCAGGTATTATGCTGCCGTTCAACGGTCTGACGCATAAAATCCCGGATCAACTGAGAGCCATTACGGTCCATGCTTTTTGCAGCGGCCATAAAAGCATCCTTCAGTTCAGCGTCGATTCTTAAACTCATATTAACCTGTGCCATTTATCACCTCGTCATTACTACGTATATACGCAGTATATAACGATTCAGATATCGTCACCAGGATATGCCGCGCCAGCGGCATGGAAGGCGGCACTCCGTTGTTGCATATGGCACAGGAGTAAAACCGCCGAAGCCCGGCGTAAGCCGGTACTGACTGATAGATTTCACCTTACCCATCCCTAGCCCTGCTAAGCCATACCCGCTTTCAGCTATGACAGAGTTTCTGTGCGCGGTCGGAGTGGTCCCGACAAGGGTTTACCCGCAGTCGGGGCGTATCTCCGCGTTAGCGGGCCGTAAGGGCCGCTTACGAGCGTGTACTTCAAATCTACCAGCGAGAAGACTGACAGCGATGGAAATGCTTAGTTACAACATTCATAATTAAAAGCGATGTTGTTCCCGCCCTTTGGGCGGGGGCGGCCTCGCTTTTCAGTTATGAGGGAGGGGCTTTGTGGTTTCAGTTCTGCGCTGGACTTGGGTTTTTCCTGGTGGTTCTGTTTGTGTGTTGTAACTAAAGTAGCTCCGGTCGGGGCCCGCCGCTTGCGGTGGGAGGTGCATATCTGTCTGTCCACAGGACAGGCAGTGAACAGGTTTTCTTTTTAAATGAATGTAATTAAGTAGTTTAAAGGAGATATAAGCAGGTGTTTAAAAGATACATTGCACCCTGTAACGCTGGCGGCTGGCGCTTTATGACATGAACGGTTGTAACCTTATGGGGAAGTCCCTTGCAGTTAAATGTGGATAAGCAAAATTACCCGTCTGTGGGAGGTGTTTTGCATCAAAAACAGGGGGAACCGGATGCACCTGAAGGTGGATGATGAGATTGTTTTTTGTATGTGGTGCTGATTTTTTGTGCACTGACGGGCTTCAGGCGTGCGAATGCCTCCGGCGCGGGCCGGATTATTCTGAGGAGGTCACTTTCAGGGAGAAGCTGTGGCCAGCCGGCTGTAATTACGGTTACGTGACAGAATCATGCGCTCTTTCACACGACGCTCCACTTCGCGTTTTACCGCCTCACGATTGGCAGTGAAGCGCCCTTCCGCGATTTCGCGCGTCAGCTGCCGTTTCACCAGGGTGACAATATCCTGACGTTCCCTGTCCGCATCACGACGCGCACGGGCACGCTTTATTCCCCGGGACTTAAGCTCTGTCTGATAACTGCGGAAACGCTCACGCACAAAACGCCAGGCTTTCGCTATCAGTTCATCCATGCCCAGGGTATCCAGCCCCTGCTTTTTGCGCTGTCTGTTTTCCCATTCCACACGGCTGCGGCGTGCGGAAGCCACCGCCACCTCAGACACATCGAGAGCGGCAAACAGTGCCGGTGTGAACGTGATGTCGGTCGGAATGTAGCACCCGATAAGCGGGTCATATTCCGTCTGGTAGGTAATCAACCCCAGCTCTGACAGGAACGTCAGGGCACGGGTGGCACGAGTGATGGAGAGTTTTCCGGCAGCAGACTCCGTCGCCAGCCCGCACTCAATGGCCAGCGTGGTGATGGAGCACTGGACACGGTTGGCCAGCGGGTCATAGTGGAAACACAGCCCCTGCAGCAGTGCATCAATAGCCCGTCGACGCAGCACCGGTGGCATGCGCCGACGCAGTCCCTTCGAACGGGCATGCGCCACATGAATAGCGAAATCAAAACGGGAGGTGAAGCCCACCGCCTTTTCCATCAGTTTTTCGCAGAACTTCAGCGTTCCGGCACCTTCACGGGGTGTGAACACCGGATTCGGGTTCTTTACCTGGCGGTAATACGTTTGTTGAAGATCAGTCACACCATCCTGCACTTATGTTGCACAGAAGGAGTGAGCACAGAAAGAAGTCTTGAACTTTTCCGGGCATATAACTATACTCCCCGCATAGAGCAACAGCTTCTATGCAGTTTCTTGTTAGCCCCGATAATCTTTCTCACTCGCCAAAGTTAAAGAAGATTATCGGGGTTTTCACTTTTCTGGCTCCTGTAAATCCACATCAGAACCAGTTCCCTGCCACCTTATGGCGTGGCCAGCCATAAAATTCCTTAAACGATCAGTAATCTAGCATGCTACGCCACAAAGTAAAGTCTTTACTTTAGTATATCCAGTCTCTGCAGTTCATCTTTGATGATTTTCTCAACGAACTGAGCCTGTGTTATCCCCTCTCTCTCGCAGTACTCAACCATGAGATCTTTCAGAGGATTTTTGACAAAAACTTTTATCTCTTTGTGTGTAAGACGTTTTCTTGCAACAGCGGCCATTTGTTTCTCAGAGTCAGTCATAGGCTTACCTCTGCGCACAAACCGCTTTTGACTCAATGAGGAAGTCACTGCATTTTCTGTCTGCGACATCTCGCCTCCTCAATACTCAAACAGGGATCGTTTCGCAGAGGATACTACAGTTTTTTGAAATCAGCGACTTGAGAATTGTGACAATGATCTGTGTTGGCGCACAAATCATGTCTGATTACGATCGTTTAATGTGATTTTGATAATGAAATGACGAAAAAACAGAAAATATCTAAATGTGTGTACCGTCCCCGGGCGGGATCAGCGTTTTATGCCATTCATTAAATAATACCGAAAACGCCGGAAGCGGGGAAAACTTGCTTTTTCCCGTTTCCGGGGTTGGACAACTGAGCAACGCGAAGGCGTCAGTGATGTATCAGTAACTTCCGTACCACCACTCATCGTCGCTTTTTTCCAGAATAATGGTGATACTCCTGACGTCATCCGGCAGTATTTCCCTGCAGAATCTGGCCGGAAGCGTAAACGTGCCCGAAGACAGCCTTACCCCTTCTTCACAGGAGTCCGTCAGTTTCAGTCTGATTTTCCGGGCTTCAGAATCAAGTTCAGCAATAATAAATTCCTGCTCCCCCCGAACGGCAACCGTCACATAACACCCGGCAGAGCCTGAATCTGTTCGCCTTATCGATAACCGGGTCTTACTTTTATATCTGTGCGGAGCTCTCTGTCTTGTCATGGAAATAAATGCCATTATTGATTTTCGACCTTTCTGTTTTTATAAATAAAATAAATATCATTTTATTTTCTTCTGGCAGTCTTACCAGATGATTTTATTCCCCTGAATTTTCATTACCCCGCGACGGACCAGTTCATCCCGGATACCTCTGGTCAGGACATCACGCCATTCACCGCGCATCTGTGATTTTAAATAATTATTAAATGTCTCTGCTGTTACCGGCATATTACGAACCTCCCGCGCTGCCTGTTGAATTTTGTTTGCCCACCGGATAACGATATCCATGTCGGGTGCAGCCATCTTTACTGATGACGCCTTATCCGGGGAGACGCGACGGCAGCAAATCCCGCGCGCCTGCAGTGTCCGGACAATACCGTCATATCCCTTGTCAGCGGAAACAATATGGTATTCCTTCTCCGGCCCGTAATGGCATACACACTGCCCCAGCTCCAGCACCAGATGAAAATCAACATTGTTCCTGGAGACTTCGCTGACATGCCGGAGTGTGACTTTTACTGCTTCAGGGAAAGCGTTTACTGGCAGTGCCACATTATTCTGTTTCGCGCCCGCGAATATAATTAACTCCGTATATATATTTAAGGAAATTTCTGTCAGGTTACTGCAGTTCTCGTAATCGATAAAGGCAATCACCTGTTGCTTCTCTGATTTTCCGGTCGGCATTTTCTTTTCCTGATTAACAGACTTCACAACCAGATAAAAGAGTCATAAATAACACTTAACACCGCCTGATATTAACAGCCGGGCAACGTGATGTTATTATTTTGCTCTCCTTACTGAATGCATTTGTCCCTGACCGGACAGCGTTGACCGTCGCATGGCGGTCTTTTTTTATTCACCTGACGCTCTCCGGTCACAAAAACATCCCCACGGGTATTAACCATGTAATTACTGTGTGTTATCTTTCTTTCCCGCAACCTCCCGGCATTAACCGGTGGTAGCTTCACAGGGTTGATGTACAGAGCATTCATTCAATGCCAGTGATACGTCATGAATGATTTTTGGCCTCCCTTGCTCAGGGGAGGTCTTTTTTTTGCCGTTTTTTCATTATCCCCGCCGCTGGCGCCGCTGGCAGCGTTCAGCTCTCTGTCGGGCAAACTGCTGCCAGTCTGTACGGGGCGCCACACGGGCAGCCTGGAGCCATGCTTCAGCGGCCTCCTTCCAGAATCCCCTGAGCTCCAGACTGACGGCACGGCTTCCGGCACGCTGGTAACGCCAGAGCTGAGCGTCCCGTGAATGGCTTCTGAATCCGTTCATTTCTGCCGCCCTCCTCTTTGCCCTGTCAGTATTTCTGTGTTAAATAATTCTGTGGTCTGACTTCCTTCGGGTATGGAAGTTGTTTCCGGTTAAGCCTTATTGTTTGCCTCCCTTGCTTCTGAGGGAGGCCTTTTTACTGTTCATCCAGCACAGCCTGAAGTTCGGCTTTTTTCCGGTTCTGGCGACGAATTTTTGCCAGACGCTCTGCCGCATACGCTTCCTCCTCCTGAGAAATATGCTCCGTCACATACCCTTCCGTGTCATACCGGCAGGCACCGGCTTTCATTGCACCAAGATAGCGTTCTGAACGGGTAATGGCCTTCAGCGCCCGGCGCAGTTTTTTATGCGAGAGCGGGATATTCCGCCGCGATACGTCTTCCAGTAACACGTCCCGGATACCGCAGGCCAGAAGCCGGGGTGTGTCACCGTCAAATAATCCCGGCCACCAGGGTTTCAGGGTATTCACGGCCTCATCCAGCGTGGGCAGGGTCAGATAAATGGACAGCGCCTGTCTGGCCTGCGCTTTTTTTGCCGCCAGCTCTGCTTCCCGGGCCGCTTTCTCGGCCAGCTTCTGCTTTTTCACCTTCCATTTTGGTGGCGTGGTGACATTGATGATGGTTTTCCGGCTGCGGACAGGTGTTGTTCCCTCTGTTTTCCGCTTCAGTGTCAGTACCGGTCGTTTCTGCTCTGTCATTTGCGAATACCTGTCGTTATATTCTGCCGCTGGCGTTGCTTCAGCCTTTTTATGCCATATTTCATCACGGTATGTTAAGCATGCACCTGCAGTCCGTTAATCATCCCGGCAATAATCAGCAGATGCAGGGCATAACCTTCTGCAAACCACCGGCTTATCTGCAGGCGCTTTGATGATGCAGGTACATACTCATGCACAAAACACAATACCAGCAGCGTCATGCCCATACCGGCCAGCATGGGGACTGCACCATTTGAACTGTTCAGCCACAGGACAAAGCACAACCACAGTAAAAATAACCGCCCCTGATACTGCTCAGGCACCTGCCAGACAGATACTGCTGCCAGCAGCATCACCAGTCCCTGCCAGCCATAACTGGCAGTACTGAACGGCAGATAAAGTGCCAGCATGGTTCCGGTTATGGCACCTTTTATGGCATCAGGTCGTTGCCAGAAACAGACCGCCTGCATCACCACGGCAAAGCAGAACAGAATGTTCAGCTCCCACCACTGATTTCCTGTCCCCCGAAATGCCAGCCAGAATACCGGTTGCGCCAGCACAGCCATCAGCCACAGACGATTTACGGCAGCTTGTCGTATCTGCCGCCCCGCCATGTTACAGCCCGCCATCAGTGCGAAAAGCGGGAAGGCGCACCGCCCGGTCAGGTTAAGCCAGGGGCTCCCCACATGAAATGCTGTGGCAATGTGGTCACCTGCCATCGCCAGAAAAGCCACGATTTTGATAATGTCACGTTGCAATGGTGCCAGAGACAGCAAAGGCAAAGCACCGGGATTCCGTACATCCCCCTTACAGGAACATTCCTGGTTTTCCATCAGAGCGTCTTCTCCCTGTCAATCACCAGTTCTTTCTCCATCTGCCGCAACTGCTCCTGTGCGTTTATACGTTTCAGTGCGGCCACTTCATGCTGAAGTAATTGTGCGTTTTCTTTCTCTTCACGGGCTGCCGCCTGTCCGGCTGCCCTGATTTCCTGTTCTGCCACCGCATTTTCTGCAGCCTGCATAGCCTCATTCTCTGCCGGTAGTATGTTTCGCACCTCATCCTGCTGCAGGGTTTCCCGGGCTGCTTTTTCTGCTTCCTGGCGTGCCCGCTCTTCCGGCGTCTGCAGACTGAGCAGTTCTGCGTCGGTATTCTGTGCAGCCTGTGCCGTTTTCATGGCTTCAGGTGTCATGTCTGCCTGCCCCTGCGTTAACTTCTGAAGCAGCCAGCCAGGAAGCGGTGCAGTATCCTGTTGCAGCACGACACCACTCTCCGGGTGCTGTCGGGCCAGTGCCAGTGCAGATGCCGGGTCTGATGCCGTCAGCGTTACGCCATTGTGGCTCTGCTGCAGAACCACAACGCCGGCATCATCACGCCCCAGCCATCTCCCCTGCTCATCCAGCCCCTGCATTCGTCCCTCTTCATCCATACGGATTTCCTGCAACCAGACACCCTGTTGTCTGCCGTTCCGGTCGTAAGCAGGCCAGGCCACATGCGGTGCCGGGTATTTGCGGCTGCCACTGATGAAGCGGGCTTCACTGTGGTCCGGTAACCCGGTTTCCCGCAGCAACGCCCGCCCCAGTGAATTCTGATTAAGCGGCCGGGCGCTGTCCCACAGATTCTGTGCCGTTGTGGCATGAACATCCTGTTGAACGTCCAGCACATCATGCGCTGTCTTCCGGCTTTCACTGGCCGCCACGGATGCCAGCCATTTTCCGGTATCATCGGTATACACCTGCACATGCTGCTTCATCCTCGAGAGCGCCACATACGCATCACTGAGAGAAGCAAGCCGCTGGCGTGCGTCAGTTGCCCCGGCCAGGGCTATCACAAAGGCTTCGCTGGCCCCCTGTGCCCGGTGTGCCGTACCGGCATAGCCGTAATCCAGATGCATATCCGACATCTCACGCCCCGGCTGAATCAGCCGGGTACTTTCACCGTGCTTCAGCGTGATATCACCGTTATCAGCTATCCCGGAAACCTCCCACAGCGTCTGGGTATCCCGCCCCTGCTCCCGGTCCTGACGGGTGAAGCGTACCAGGTCACCTTCCGACAGCCGGATTTCACGCCGGGAAAATACCGCAATATCCCGCAGGCTGCTTTCAAAAGCGGAGAGCAGATGGTCCCGGCCCTCTGCATCACGCAGCATCACCACACCGTTTGCTGCATCAGGGCTGTGAATGGTGTAATACTGCTGATTTATCAGCACCACACCACCATTATGCTGTGCCAGCCCTGCAACGGACTTCAGGGCTTCTGTCTGTGTTTTCTCCCTGACCAGCACCGTTACCGTAAGTTCCTGCTCTCCGGTTTTTCCTGTCTCATGCAGGCGGTCATGAATGCCGGCATTTATGACCATTGCATCCGCGTTTGTCTGGGTGACAATCAGCGTCTGACGCCGGGCCTCTGTGGTACGTCCGGTGTAATCATCCACAATGGCAGATATCACCCTGTCTCCCTGCGTTTCTCTCTGTTCGCGGGTCTGGCGAATTTCAGTCACCGATGATGCCGGTACATATGCGCCATTATCCCGGGGCACCTGTTCCGGTGAAATGCGGCGTATCGTGTCCAGCGCCTCGCCGGTACGCCCTTCCAGCAGGGCATACACCGCCGGACGCAGTTCCGGTGACTGACGCACAATGTCTTTCATCACCGCCACATCGATGGCACTGCGCTGCTGCATCAGGGTAAAGGGCGCACCACTGGCCACTGGCTGTAACTGCAGACTGTCACCGGACAGAACCGCACGACCACCTGCGGCGGCAATACGGGCCAGTGTGTCAGCCATATCCCGGTTACCCACCATGGAGCTTTCATCGATAAGAAACAGGGTATTTGAGAAGTTAAGCTGTTCACCACTCTGCTGACGTCGCTCCGTGTCCATCAGAAAAGAAGCGATGGTCTGTGCTTTCACTCCCACACCCTGCATTTCACTGACGGCCCGGTGCGTGGGTGCCAGCCCCACCACATCCGGCCGCAGCCCTTCCGGCAACGTGTCCAGCGCCGCCAGGACACTGCGAAACTGTGTGGTTTTCCCCACACCGGCATAGCCCTGAATGGCCACAAAACGGTCCGTGCTTTCAAGAATCAGCCGGCCGGCTGCCTGCTGGCCTGACGTCAGACCAGTCAGGAGAGACGGGTCCACAGTTTCCATCAGCGGGCGTTGCGTGTTCTTTCCTTCTGCCATTGTGCGAAGGATAGCTTTTTCCTGCAGCCAGGTTTCAGCCGGCACATAACGGCTGGCACTTCCGTCACCCGGCACGGACAGGATTTCCCCGCGCTGAACCAGTTCTGCAAATGTGTGGTGAATACCGTATGGTGTCACTGACGGATGCGCCTTCAGTGCCTCCAGTACCACATCCTGACGGGAAAAGACCACACTGCTGCCCTGTGCCAGCGTTATGGCCTGACGCACCGCTTTTTCGGTCACCGGCATCACACTGTCCCGGGCCTGCTGCATGGCCGTATCCAGCGGCTTACCCTCCGGACTGACCTGCTCCCGGGCCTGCCGGTACAGTGGAGAACGGGCAAGACGCGCATGTGCGTCTTCTTCTGACAGCGACGTGTAAATCTGTACCCGGTCACCACTGGTGGCCAGTGTATTCAGCGTCTGTGCCTGCGTGTCACGGGCAGAGACAGCAGCCAGAACAACGCCCTGTTCACTCACTGTTTTTCCGGGCGTGGTCACGTATCCCTGACTGATTTTCAGTCCGTCCGCAACCGGAAGGCGATGCCGGCGTTCCCCCTGCCGGACCGTCAGCGTCCGGTCTGTGATGCGCTCAACCGTGACACTGTCACCTGCACGCAGTTTTCCGTGACTGCCGAGCAGCATCAGCTTTTCACCTTCAGCCACCGGAAGCGTCCCGGGCTGATACAGTCGCCAGCTGCTGTCCATGTCCCGGACCTTTATCAGCTGACTTCTGCCTTTCTCATCCGTCAGCGTCAGTGTGCGACTGCGGGCCGTCACCCGGTCAATGGTGTAACGCTCAGACGTCCGGCGTTCTGCATCATACCGCTCCAGTATCTGCCCTTCCCGGTAGCTGTCCGTCAGTCTGCGGTTTTTACTGTCAAGAAACACCGGTGTCAGCGTGGACACCGTCACTTCCCTGTCGCCCAGTTCTCCGGCTGCTTTCAGTGACTGACGGATGGCCTCCGTCAGCGCCCGCTGCTCACGACCGGGAGCCTGCGCCACCACACTCTCACCCTGTGCATGCAGAACAGCATAATCCAGGGCCAGCTGTTCATAACGCTGCCGGCGGTCACCGTGACTTATCACCGACACCCTGACGCCTCTGTCCGTTCCCCCCTGAAGCCGCACCACGCCGGCGTCTTCCAGCGTGGCCAGCACATTTCCGGTGCCCTTACGACCACCACCATCCATCAGCACCACCTGCACATTGTTACGCAACGCCTGGTCAAGCAGCGTGACAGTCTCCTTAACAGACAGTTTTTCCGCGCCGGCAATCACCAGCGTACTGTCATGCTTCAGCCCCTCCCCGGTCAGTAAATCCTTCCCGCTCACTTTTCCGTTCAGTCCCTGCTGCTCTGCCAGAAAAGCGGTCATCTTTTTATCCGGTGCCATCACCTGCACCTGCCGTCCCTGACCTTCGGCCATCGCCACAACAGCCTGTATCTGCTCCCGCTGTGTCGCCATTCCCCGTCCGGTGCTGATAATGGCCACCGCAGGCAGGGTGTCAGCCAGAACCGCAGCCGCACCCTGCAGGGGCATTTCAGGTCGCATGGTCACCATTACCCGGTTTTCGCGCATCGCCTGCTGTGCCAGTTGCTGCACACTCAGCTCATCGAGCAGATGGATGGAGGAGGTGAAAAGTCCTTTTTCCTTATCAAGTGGCACCAGTTCGCCGCTGCGGATGGCCTGCTCAATCCCGGCACGGGCCAGGGCAATACAGCCCGGTTCAGCCTCCACCAGTGCCAGCGTCCTGCTCAGGACATCGGAGTAGGTAAACTGCGCCCTGCGGTCGCTCAGCAGGGAAATGGCCTGTGACACAGCATCCCGCATCACTGACGGTACGGGCACGCCTTCACGCTGGCCAGAAGTGGATGAAGACGATGTCTCCCGCTGAGAATACCCTCCGGCTTCTCCTGACAAAACAGCCTTTTCCGGTTCAGAGACAGAACGGGCAGACTGCAGCAGGGCTTCCCGTTCTGCCGCTTTCTCCCACAATGCCCGGTAACTGAATCCTGTCCGGTCAATACGCTCATGCCACTCTGTCAGCAGTTCTTCTCTGTCCGGCTCTTTCTGTTTGGCACGACGGGTATCCAGCGCAGCCACACTGCGGGATTTAGCCGAAGCATCATCCCCGACCGCTTCCCGGATTTGCTGACTGCGGGTTGAGAAAATATCGACCGGTACACCTTTAATCTCCCAGAGACCACGCTGGCCGGTATTGACCGTCTCATAGCCCATCGCCTCAACCTGACGACGGAGCGCATGACGATAAATCTGCCCCAGCGCAATTTTGTTGTCATAAAGCGCATCAATGGTTCCGGTACGTCCACGCCTGTCACTGGATAACGTTGACCAGTGCCCCTCCTTTTCGGTCATGTTAAGTAACAGGAGATGCGTGTGGATTTGCGGGTCCAGCTCCCGCGAGGTGTCATGGTTAAAGGCTGCCGCCACCATTTTTCCGGTATGAACGTGCTGGCTGACGCCATCACGCATTATCCGGGTTCCGGTCAGGGACTCAATTTCCCGGCTGACAACCTCAACTGCCTGGTTATGGGCCTCCAGCAGACGGGATTCACCATACAGCGCAATCAGTACAGACACACTTTTGGGGGCAGAAAATGTCAGATCATAACCGCTGCGATGCACATTAATGCCGCCTTCCATTCTCTCCAGACTGACACCATTGGGCAGACGTCCGGCAATCAGCTCATCCAGCCGGAAAGCATCCACCGGTCCTTCCAGTTGCAGCAATTTTGCCCCTTCCCCTAACCACCGGGACTGCATGTTGCCCAGAAAATAGTAGTTATCCTGCGATGTGTAATAGCCTGCGCCACCACCGGCAATGGGTGCAATACTCAGCATTACCAGGTTACCTCGCGGTCATCATCCTGTTCACGCGCTTCATTCGTCTGGTGACTCACCAGATTGCGTTCATCCTGTTGCATTGCTTCCTGTGCATGGCAGGTATCCCTGCAGAGCTCTTCATACCGCTCATCGCCCGGATACAGGATTTCCCCGGTTTCTTTGTCCACAATTTCAGTCAACTCTGCCACCGGCGTCTTTTCTTCCACAGGGCTGCTCTCACCCGTCCCGCCTGTCATCGCAGCCACTGCCACCTGAGTCACCGCCGCAGCCAGTACCGGATTGTTAAGTGATTCTGCCTGTCCGGCCTGAGACGCCGTTTTGTTCTGTTCGTCATCTTTTCTGACGTCGCCCTGTGCAATCCTGTCCAGTAACGCAGCAATATCGCCGTCCTCATCCTCACGACGGGTAATTTCAGATTCAATCTCCGGGTCGAGGCTGTCATTAATGTCACGCAACAGCAGCTCTTCTGCGCAGTCCTTTATCTTTTCGTAACGCATACTCATACGAACAGCCGGATAATCACCGGGAAACGTGACATAGCAGTGGAGGTTGGGCAGTTTCTGGATATCGGTGTAGTTCACCAGATAGCGATCTTCTTCCACCTTGCTGAAGGAGACACCGTCACGCACGGTATCCGCACCATAGCTGTACTGTTCACTGAAAACTTTATCCCGGCGCTGACCAATCTCACGCTGTACCCATTCCGCTTCAGTGCTGGATGGCGATCGAAAAAAGAAACGGGTATTCACCAGTCCCAGCATGGCATCGGCAAACTCTTTACCGTAGGTGTAGTCCATCTGTGCTTTAGCCTGAAAACCCAGCACAAAACAGCCCCCGAATTTACGGGCTTCAGCCAGCACGCCCGGCAGTTCAGGCAGTTTGTTCAGCGACGGAAGTTCGTCGTAGATAAACCAGATCCGACGATGCTGGTTCTCTCCCATCCCCAGCAGACAGTTAGCTGCCTGGGCCAGCCACATGGAAATTAACGGCTTCAGCGACTCATGCTGACGGGCATTACTGGTGACCCATAACCAGCCGTGTCGGGTGATCTGTGGATCGTTGACCGTACTCATCCATTCACGAATGGTGAACGGACGACGTCCGGTGCGTTCAATACCCTGCAGATAACGTAATGCCTTGACATAGTTGGTCAGCACACTGCGGATGGAGATGGCGGTCTTTTCCACCTTCTCTTCCACCAGGTTACTGGCCTCCGTTCCGGCCAGGTAGTCACGCAGGGCCTTCAGGTCAATCGCCAGCAACGTGCGCAGCAGGGCATTGTAGGAGTGAATGCCGTTCTTTTTCTGGCGATACGCCACGGCAGAAAAAATCGTGCGGGCAGAACTCTGCCAGAAAGGATCTTCTTTTGTCCCCATCGGGATCAGCGTACTGGCTGCGCTGTCAAAATCGGGAATGGACTCAAATTCACGGAACATATCCCAGTATGCACAGCGGCGATCCAGTGCATTAAGCAGGACGTCATCCTGTTCACTGAAATGCTTTTTAATAAGCGAGCAGCCTTTATCGTAAATAATGGCCATATCGCCACGTGCCCGGATTTGCTTCAGCAGTTTATTGAGCGTGTTGGATTTACCGGCCCCCGGCGTGCCGTACATCATCAGATACTGCACTTCACTGTTCAGCAGCAGAGGTAACTTATCGATACAGATGGATGAGGCTTCGCCACGACGCCGCATTTCACGCGCCACCGCTTTCACATCATCTGTCAGTTCACGTCCCCCGATACGCTCATCCTGAGCCTGCTTTTCCCCCAGGCGACGCAGAAAACGAAAAATCAGAAAGGCCAGCACGCCGACCGCCACAGAGGCCCAGAACAAAGCCAGATACAGCTCCTGGAGAAGCATATTGCCGGCCCAGACCATATAATCGTCTTTCAGGATCTGCTCCGACGTTGCGTGCAACACCTGCCCATTCCAGGGAATGTCATAGACAGGCGGAACCCGGTACAGCGCCTTTTCACCCCGGGCGGTAAGTGACAACCACCAGTACAGTCCGCCATTACGGATAGTTTCCCAGGGCAGACGCAACCAGAAAAATAACGGCAAAAAGATAACGAAAAACCAGATTAACCAGAATGAAACGCGTTTGTTTACCTGCATGAACATATTCAGCATATAGCTGAATACCTGCCCACCCTGCGTAATATGCTTGGTTGAACTCATAGGGACGCCCGATTGTTAAAGAACAAAAACGATGAAAAGCCTGTTAATTATTAAACGGGATATACCATTGACATATCCCACATTACACCTCACTATGGATATACATCACGTATATCCATAGTGAGGTGCCTCATGGAAACGACCGTATTTCTCAGTAACCGGAGTCAGGCAGTCAGGCTGCCGAAGGCTGTAGCCCTGCCTGAAGACGTAAAAAAAGTCGACGTTATTGCTGTTGGCCGTACCCGGATCATTACCCCGGCAGGAGAGTCCTGGGACAGCTGGTTCGATGGCGACAGTGTCAGCGCAGATTTCATGAATGACAGGGAACAACCCGCCGTACAGGAAAGGGACGTATTCTGATGCTGAAATTCATGCTGGATACCAATATCTGTATTTTCACCATCAAAAATAAACCAGCGCATATCCGGGAGCGTTTCAATCTGAATACAGGGCGAATGTGCATCAGCTCAGTGACCGTGATGGAACTGGTATACGGTGCTGAAAAAAGTCAGTTTCCGGAGCGTAATCTCGCGATTATCGAAGGATTTATTTCGCGTCTTGACGTACTGAATTATGACTGCGCTGCTGCCACACATACCGGTCAGATCCGTGCTGAGCTCGCCCGTCAGGGACGTCCGGTGGGGCCATTTGACCAGATGATTGCCGGTCATGCCCGCAGCAGGGGACTCATTGTGGTCACAAACAATACCCGGGAGTTTGAACGTATCGCCGGCCTTCGTCTGGAAGACTGGTGTTAATGCCCTCACTTCCGGTTCAGACACGCCTGAGAATACCGTCAGCCACTTCTCTGGCCTGTTTGACAGAATTAGGCCGGTGCAACGGAATACCGGCCTGAATGACAACCAGATTAAATAACGCATCCCGGCGCTGACGTTCCGGGCGCAGATGAGAGCGATCATCCAGTTCGATAATGGCCCTGACAGTGAAATCCTGCTGATCCACAACCACATAGTCACAGTGCCATTGCGAAATCTGCCGGAATAACCTTCTGTTCTCTGCCTCAGAGAACCCGGGGCAAACCTGAACCACATCAACCAGACGAACCTGCGCCATCACCAGCAAAGGGTATCCCGCCAGCGCGCGGCAGAGTTCACGAAAAAATTCACGTTCGCGCGCAGTCATAAAATGCTTTGACTGATAACAACGATGTTTTTTTAAAAGCCGGTCAATGTATTTCTGATTCCCTGTATATTTCTTCGTTCTTCCGGGAAGGGTCAGGATAAGCAGTATTACTGCCAGAAAAACAACATACTCCATTTATTATCAGTCTCCATTCATATTCCACGTATATCCCTCTCCCCGGAAAATATGCCCTCCGGCACGATAGCCGCAGTTCATCATGTGCAATGCTCTTTCAATTAATCCAATGACAAACTGAATATCTTTTCCGCTTTTATACTGAATTTGCAGACACAGGCGCTGATGTGTTTCCGGGCCGCCAGATTCTTTTGGTCGAAAAAAATATCCGCCTTCCGGGTTGATTCTTCCTGAAAGTATTTCGCCGGATTTTTCATCCAGGCAGGCAGAATGCAATGCCCAGGTCACATTATCCTCCTGAATCCCGTCAATACGGCTTATTCCCGGCATCCAGACCAGCTGTTGCCCATGCTGACGAATGATATCCCCGATCTGCTGACAAAGCTGTAACAATGGTAACGTATCCGGAGCCACAACAACGAGAGTAAGGAGATGGTACTCTTTTCGCGTTGAAAGACACGCAGAATAGTCATAACACTCAACAGCGTGATTTTCTTTATTTCTCCGAAAAAAGAACCAGGCAATTATCATTACCAGAATAAAAAAACATAAAACGGTCATTATACCAATATTATCATTAATGAAATCGACAAGGTTATATGCGGGTTTATTGATATATTGTATGTGCGTGGTTGGTATTGGTGCTTCATGAATATATTCTGGCGGTGCAACAAGTTTATCTTCTACCGGAGTAGCCATAGAAACTCCATTATGTGAACAGGTCAGACACTGCGAAAAGAGAAATTATTTTTTCGCTGTTGAATAAGATTTTGTGAAATGTCAGTAAAGGAATTCCCGCTGGCGGATTCAGCGGGAATCAGAAAAATTACAGAATATTAGCAATAGATTTTGCTAACTGATCTTCAAGAACCGGTTTGGCTTCTTCAAATTTCAGGTTAACTTTGTTGGCACTGGACACAATACGCGTCTGATATTTATGCTGGTTACCTGTTTCACTGCTGGTCTGCACTTTATAACCCGACGTTCCCTGCTTCAGCGCAGCCACATTGTCAGTCGTCACCTGCGCGGAAGTGCGCTCTGCGATCTGCACATCAGTTACCATGGTGTAGTTGATATCTTCCACCATCGCATCAGCCGCCATTCCCACAAGGCCGGCAGCCAGTCCCACCCCCAGCGTGGCACCGGCAGAGTTGGAGTTATAGGCTGTAATGCCTGCCCCTAACGCCGCAGCCTGAACAGCCCCCTCGTACCCCCGACTCAGAAAGCCCTGTGCTTCCCGCAAATCCATTTTATCGGCTTTCAGTACGTTCGCCTGAATCCAGTAATGCGCATCGGCAGGATTATTCACGATACGATAGCCTTTCGCCTGTACCTGGCTGTTAATTTTTCCCTGAAGGCCACTCATATCCTTATCGGAGGTGTTTTTGATTTGCAGATAAACAGTGCGATCAGTGGAAGGTTCAAGCCAGATGGTTTCACTCATCTGGGTTTTGACTTCCAGATTACGCTTTTTAATTGCGGTGCTCATCGCACCACAGCCAGACAGGAGAAACGCCCCCAGAACAATCGCAGCGATAAAGTTATTTTTACGATTTAACAACATAAATTTATCCTTAAACAAAAAACAATTGCTGATAACACCTCTGAGTTATCGCATGAATCGTACCTGTATTTTTACCAACGGTCATCCCAACGATTGTCATCACTACCCCAGGCATTCCCCCCCGCATCAATTGGACCATTTAGCATGGGAAGTCCAGTTGCCGGGTTAAATCCATTATTACTGGAACAACACACATCGTCTTTTGATCGGCACTCTCCAGGCAGATTAACATAAACAAATCGGACAAAATCGTCAGGATATAGTTTTCTCACCTTATAAGAAAAAACACATGTAAAAACTGCCCCCAATAAAGCAAACACCGCCCCCGAGAAAAGGACAAATTGCAAATCAACCCCAACAGCAACAGCGATAATGACCAGGGCCACTCTGCAGGCATACAATACACATCGTTTTTTCAGTTGTTCTGATTTTGAAATAATATCCGTTTCAGGCTCTATTTTCATAAGAACATACTGAGTAGAAGATATTTCCCACAGCACAACAATTGTAATAATTGCAGAGAAAAAGTGCACAACCAGAAGACATACTAATAACCCCATCGCATTTTCACCGTAAACCAGGGCTGCACAGAACGTCATAAAAAATGATACTGAAATACAACATGCTGTTATCTGCACACCAGATTTACAACCAGGCCACATACGTAGCCTGTCATCTTTCCAGTTAAACGTTTTTAATTTTTCAGTTAATTGTCCTGGCATAACTCTCTCTTCCTTTATTTATCCTTCCACTTTGCAGCATCCCTCAGACGTTGCATATTCTCTTCATCTTTATCTGAATTCCAGGCACCTGATGGCGACAACGGCAAAGGCTTCTGCTTTTCTTTCTCCTGCGCCAGAGCCTCACCGAAAGCCTTTTCACTCTCCTTATGCTGCCCCGCAAGCGTGTTCCGTTGTGTCTTCAGTTCCTGCTGAGATGATGCCATTTCCTGCTCATTTTTCAGCACCTGCGCTTCCACAGTCTGACGGGTATCACGCACCTGTTTCTGGATCTGCTCTGCACCCTGAACCGATGCGCCGGAAGCCCGTTGCTGCATGTCAGCAAAATTCTCTGCATACGCTCGCTTCAGGTCACTCTGCATATCCACGGTTGGCCCGACGCTGCCCATACCTTCTGAAGCCCGCAACCGGTTTTCCCTGAATTCCTGCTCCAGCTGGGGTTTCAGTTTCTCATCCACAAATGCCTGCGCCAGTTGTTCCCGCTCCGCCCGCAGTGACGGATTTCCGGCATCGGTCAGCACGGTCGTGGCACGTCCCGGAGCAGACTGATGCACATAGTTAACAAACTCCTGACTGTAGTTGCTGTTAATACTTGCACTGTTGTTTTCCGCATAACTGGCCATCTGAGCATATTCATGGCTGCGGTTAAGTGCATCATTATACTGCTTAATCTGGCTCTGCAAATCGCTCAGGTTGCTGGCCAGCTGCTCAGACAGGGACGAAGAGGCATTGTCAGTATGACTGCTGTTATCCGTCGTGCGATGGTTATTAATGACATCCATGGCATCACGCACATCTTTGGTTTCCTGCGCGGTCAGGCTGCGATCATGGTCCGTTTTCGAACTGATATCCGAATAGATACCATGCGATGACTGGTCAGAACCTTTATAGCTAATGTCGGTATACAGCTTTCCACTGGCACTGACCCCGGTTGTTAACTCAACAGCTTTTCCGAGAATATTTTTCCTGGTATCAATACCGGCTTCGCCATGTCCACCGGCAGAAAAATCACCACTCTGTGATTTATTCAGTACCTCTTTAACCGCTTCAGACGTACTGATACCGGCACGTTTTGCCAGTGAATCAGCCACGCTGTTCAGTTTGTTGATGGCCTGCGTCAGTGTGGTGGCCCGGCTGCTGTCAGCACCGCTTACCACTGTATCGCTGTTGCCCCGCTGCTGCGCCCACTGCGTCAGCTGGCTGCCGACCAGCTGGCTGCCATGACTGATGCTGTTACTGAGACTCTGCACCTGGCTTTCCGCTTCACGCTGTTGCGCCTGGTAGCTGCTGCTGAGCATGCGACCAAACTGAATATCCGTCGCCAGACTGGAAATCGCCGATTTACCATCATGCAGAATGCCACCACCCGCTGTTTTTGTTGTTGTCGCACCGCTGGCATGCTGGGTCAGCATCTGACCGTCGCGCACGGACTGATTAGTATCCCATTTAAAGCCGGAGACGTTCTCCATCTGCATGTTGTTAAACGCCCACGTACCATCTGCAGCCTGAGAGGCAGCAGACGAGGCTGTGCTGTTAATGGATGAGCCCAGATAGTTCCCTGCCTGCGAAACCACGCGCCACAAACCAAACACCAGACCGGCAGCAATAAACGGAATTGAGTTTGACAGCCAGGCGGCCATCAGCCCGATATCACTGTGAGTCTGCTGGATGGTGTTCAGGTTCGACAAAGAGAAGTTCATTCCCTTCGTTTCGCCTTTCAGGTAAAACGCCATCGCGTAGTTCAGAATGGCATACAGTGGTGGCCAGCTCTGCAGATAAACAAGGGAGAACACATAGCCTTTCAGTACCGGCAGTGTCAGACCGTGAATGGTGGCCAGCAGAATGATTATCGGGAACATTCCGACCAGCATGGCCATCAGGGCAGTATGCATCACCGGCACAAATGTGGCCGCCAGCCCGCCTGATGCAGCCCAGCTGAGGCGCATTTTGCTGTTCGATGACTGGTCTGCCATATTCACCAGGCTGGCGACGTTGCCGCTGGCTGCCGTATGGGTGGTGATACCCTGTTTTATGGCATTCATCACCACATTCTGACGCAGGATTTCACTGGCATCACGTCCGCCCTGATAGTAGAAACCATAGCTGTCCGCCATCATCATACCGAACAGCGTATCGGCGCTGGCACGGGGGCCAATGAAGCGGTTAACATAATAATCCCAGGTCTTTCCGCCCTTTGTCGTATCCACTTTCAGTTCACGCTTCAGCACGTTGTTGGCCAGCGCCTCACAGGTCTGGAATCCTGCCTGTGCCAGGCTGTTGCCACGAGGAACAATCACGCCACGCAGCGGACTGGGTTTGCGGAAGATGATTTCATAAGGGTCAGATGACTGCATCAGTTCAGTCATGCTGTATTTGTGTGTCAGCATAATGTCGCCGATAACACACTGCTGTACATACTCGCTCAGCAGCATGGCCAGGTCTCCGTTCTGCGCCACCACATCCGTGGTGTTGGCCATCAGTGTGGCACCAAACAACATACCGGTTTTGCTGTATGCCACAGAGTCCGGGGTATGGAACACGGAGTCATAAATTTTCGTCAGGGAGCCACCAATACTGGTGATAAACCGGAACGGCACCGACAGCCCGGTCGGCACATTATCCACCCGCAGCACCAGTGTGGGATTCGTCATATCGATGATATGCACGGTACGTTTCGGAATAACCAGCACACTGGTTATCAGAATGAACACCGCAATAAACTTCAGCACTTCCTTCGGGTCATGGCCCCGGATATAAACAAAAAAGAGTGCCATCGCGGAGAAAAATCCCACTATATGAAACAGGGAGTCCCATGTGGATGTGCCGATAAGCGTGGCCACGCCATTAAATGCCGCCTGGAAGAACTCTCCGCCACTCATGACATAAACGGTATCCACCATGCTCATCAGTTGCCTCCCGTCGTCAGCTGTGCAGAGGATACAGATGTATAGTTCAGGTTCTGCTCATAACGACTCATCAGTTGCGTGGATACCTGCTGACGCAGATAGCCCATGCGCTGCTCCAGCTCCATCAGTGTGTTCGCCTTCACATCCACCTGAGCCTGCAGTCCTTCCAGCTGGCGGGAGGCTTCAGAGAAGTTCTCCCGTAACATCTTCATCTGCTCTTCCGGGAAGTTTTTACTGCCGGCCTGCACCCGGGCCTGACTCAGCAGTTCGTTCAGGTACTGAAGCAGGATGTCATAGGCAATGTAATCAGAGAGTGACGGGTAGAAGGTGGAGATATTCAGCATCTGCGGGTCCACCAGGTAACGCAGAATGGGTACACTGGTGCTTTCAATAAAGCCTTTTTCCTGACTGGTCAGCGGGTCATCACTGACCAGTTTGTCAGAAATATTCTTTATCATGTTCTGCACGCGCTGGTTCAGGCTGTTGTTCTGGCTGACCGTCACTGTGCGATTATTTGTTTTGGTGCATTTTTTAGTATCCGTGCAACCAAAAATAGTGGCCTGTCCTCCGTACATCAGTGCACGAATGAGACCCTGATGATTAGCCTGCGGGCCAATAAACTTAATTTCACCTTTATCATCAAAAATCAGCGTTCCGGTCACATTCATGACCAGCTCCATCAGCTCGGTGTTGCCCTTCATCATGTCGTTCTTCTGCAGGATATCCCACATCAGATTGCGGTCTTTCATCACCTGGTCTTTCATGTTCTCCGGCGCTTTATCCAGCACCTTGTCCATCTGACCACCTACAGTGCAACCCTGTCGTGACGCCGCCCAGTCTGAGAACATGTTGGTTTCACCGGCAATGTCCTGACAGATTTTCTGTGACTGTACGGAGTTCTTCGGCCACAGACCGCCGATAATGCCCTGCGCGGCCTGACAGGAGGAGACATTCATGTTGTTGAGGTCGCTGGCCAGCTTCTGCATAAAATCCTTAACCTGTTTCATCCCCGGTACGGCAGTCTGCAGCGCCAGGTCAAAAAAGTACCCCACAGCGTTCCCCATCAGCTGCTTCACAAAACGCTCAATCTGTTCGCTGTTGATAAAAGAAAAGGAGCCCAGATAGGCATCAATACCACCACAACCGGCGGTAATATGCGGTGGAGTGAAGGAGGCTATCTGCAGGGTATTCACCTGATTGCGTAAGAACAGATTACCGCCGGTGGCATAGCCTGCCGCCTGCCCCTGCCAGACAGCTGCGCGGGTGGCATTCCCCTCGAAGCCCAGCTTGTTGAAGAATTTGTTCAGGTCATTATTGACGTCAGCCTGCGCAGGCAACGCCAGCACAGCGGCAACCAGGCATGACAACGTTACCCGCCGGAGCAGGAAAGAAGGTTTTCGGTTCATAATGGTAAGGAATTAATCAGGTAAGAAATGGAAGAAGGTGAGCTTAAAACTGCCACGCTGCGGTATTACCGGCCGACGTGCTGTTTTGCCCTCAATTTTCTGAAGATACGACAAATCCCTTCATACGTAATATCCAGTAACTGTCCCGCAACACCTGTCACAATAGCACCGCAACCAAGCGCATAGAAAGTCCAGGGAATAAGGTACATTACCAGATTGATGAGAGGTTTCAGTGTTGCATACTCCCCGATAATAACAGGGTCAGTAGCCATGCCAGCAATCCCTGTATCGCCGGTATGCTGCCCATATATTGCCGCAAACATTCCCTGCCATAACCAGTTACTTATCCAGCCAGCGATCAGAAACATGGCTCCACATATTATCAACACGATACATAGCTTTTCCGTGAATATCCGGATCTGCATATCCTTCTTTTTTTCACTCATGACTCTCATTTTTCACTTCCTGTTTTACTCTTTACTCCCGTTCCGGCAGCATTCGCAAATCCCAGCCCCTCATCAATACGCTGCCTGAGCGTCTGCTCATCCACAATGCCATACAGCAATGGCAGTGTTTTCAGGGTATTCACTTCCACCAGGAACGCTGCCGGGGTCACCGGTCGCATATTGCTCCACATATCACGAATCACAGCTTCTGTTGCCGGAATGGCATCCGGAAAAGACGCATCCCCCATACCGTCCAGGGTGTACGGGAAAACATCCAGCCCCATCTGTGCGGTCACACGCTTCAGTAACGGGTCAAACTGCTGGCAGTAACCACAGCGTGACTGCATGAACAACACCAGTTTGTAGTTCTTCAGATTGACCACCCGACCGTCCGGCAGACGGTAATCCCGGCGTGCAGGGACGGCAGGAGCCACAGATGATGAAGAAGTGGCTGATGTCTGTATCTGGCTGGCCTTACCCGGTGTTGTCTTGTGTGCTTCAAGCTGGCGCAGTTCTTCCAGCGTGGACGACGCCTGCACACAGGCGGCAACCAGCAATAAACCCGTCAGGGCCTGCTTCCACATATCACTGTTCCTCTGCCGGTGCTGTGTGCCATTTCTTCCAGGCATGAAAAGCTGCCAGCCCCAGACCGGATAATCCCATCGTCGCCCCGATAACAAATATCGCCAGTGCATCACGAACCAGTGTCATCTGGTACAGGGCATATGCCAGTTCATCACTGACAGCCTCTGCAGGCAGGGACAGAAGACCGGCCAGATAAAACCAGATAACGGAAGCAACCATCAGCGCCATTCCCGGATACATCAGCAGATTTTCAGTAAAACGTTCACGTGTCATACATCTCTCCGTTTCGCTCACGACCGTGGCGCAAAATCTGTCGCCACACTTAAAAATCGTTTCATCAGGTCATCCTGCGTCATGAAGCCATAAGCCAGCGGCTGGTAACGCTCTGCCCCCGGTTCAACCAGGAAAAGTGCCGGCAGATGCGTCACACCCAGCCGCTGAGCCTGCCCGCTGTCAGGACGCGTCTGCGGCAGCGCCTCGCTCCGGGCACCGTCCATACTGACCGGAATCAGCGCAACGTTGTATTCATCAGAGAAACGCTGCACCACCTTTGCAAGCTCACCATCCAGTGCATCATTCCCCCGGTAAAAGAAAAACAGCCCGTACTGACTGGCCAGCTGACGAATGGCAGCCACCTGACGGTTCTGGTCAACCTGCAGCTGCAGCGGGACCGTGCTGTTGTAATGGCTGTACTGCAGGTTGTAATCCAGCTCCGGATGCATCAGCAGGGATTTGGTGGCCACGGCACTGAAGCGACTGGCCTGACTGGTCCAGAAGTTCTGCATCTTCATGTAGGCCGTAAAATTCTCCACCGTCGGGTAGAGAATGGCGGTATTCAGCCGCTCCTCCGTCATTCGCTGAAGGACCTTCATCTGTGCTGTCGGAGGAAGAGATGTCAGGGGAACAGTGGCCGGTGGCGGCGTTTCCTCCTCATCCTGTTTCTGAGGTTCGTTGTACCAGTGCCAGCCCACTATCGGTTCGTCCACATAGGTACGGACCGGTTCACGTTGCGCTCGCCCATGACCGGATATCAGCAGCCCCAGCGAGGTAATAAGCAGTAAAACAACCGGTCTCATCTTACTGTCCCTTTCCTGCGGACTGCTGCAGCGCCGAAGCAACCTGCTCTTTCACACGTTCAGCCAGTTCACTGTCTGACGGAATGGTGGTGCCGGCATTCAGGTCACTGTAGAAGTTGCTGAAATCCATCCGGTCAAACCGCAGCGACTGCAGCTCTTCCACCGTGATGCCCCGGCAGTCAGGATGCTTTCCGCTGCCAAAACCGATACCCAGCTGCCCTTTGCGCCCCTGAGCCTGAACAATCTGTGCCAGCTTCGAATCAAACTGACAGTAGGCTTTCTTCTTCTGCAGGCACACCCCCAGCGCCTTCTTCGAGCAGTATGTGCCGACATAAACGGTGAGCAGTTTCTCTTTGGCTTTCCCCAGCGCCTTTTCTTCACTGTCACAGTGCGCCAGACCAATGCCCTGTCCCCAGCCGGAGTCCTTACAGCAGTTGTTAAATCCGGCAATGGCCATCCGGCACTCCACTGGTTTACCGGTGAATGCCCGGACATTCACATCATTCATGGCAGCCACATCCTTTGCGGCCGCTGTCACCGCAGCCAGCGCCGAAACAGCCTTACCGAAACCATCAGACGTATTGTTTTCAATGGCATCACATTCACCGTTTGCACAAACCAGCTGACCGCTGCATAGCTGCGCTTCCCCGGTCACCTTTTTCTCGCAGGAGAAGGTCACTTCTTCCTGCAGACAGGCACTGCCGCTCTTTTCCTGGCAGTTCACGCGCGATGCCGTACAGGCCGGATTCTTCATATACACATCACAACTGCCGTTATCCGCTTCCTGTTTCAGATACGTGTCTTTCCAGGCCCAGCAGTCGCTGTAAACGGTATAGGTTTTCCCGTCGATATTAATCGTCCTGTTCCCTCCGGCTTCCGTACACTGACTTCCCTGCAGGACTTCTTCAGCCTTATTAAACGGGCAGGTTTCCACCCACTCCACAGAAGGCTTATGTTCGGTAACCTCAACATCCAGAGTCAGTGTTATTGTCACCTGCACAGAGGCCATGTTTTTTAAAAATTCAAAGGTCTTTGATGTCTTCATCACCGGGAATGACTGCCCGGCTGAAACCTGCATATCCGTATCAAACGCCTGATGAATCCGGCCCCATCCATCCCGCACATGATATGAGCAGTGTGAATTCTGCCCTCCCGTACAGATGGCATCCCTGCGGGGATACGCCACAACGTCGACAGGAAAGTCCCGCCCCATAAGACTGATGGTTTCTCTGACAGAAGCCTTACACTTCTCTGAAATGCTTTCCCGGTTACAGTTGCTGTTCCAGGGAATAATCAGACGCTCACCATCAACGGCAACTTGCAGCAGTCGTCCCTTTTCCGGGATACTCAGTGCACCGTTCCATTTCCAGTTTGTAGTGCTGTAATCAAGCGTGACAACCTTCTGGTAAGTTCTGCGTACTGTTTTCCGGACAACATTGTCCTTTATGCTGGCCTTACGGGTGCAGGTCAGCTCCGCTGCCGGTGTCCGCTCACAGACATGCGACGTGATTTCCGTTTTACTGACATTCACGGTTTCACAGTTGTCATACGTGCCGTTCGTGACGATATCGGCTTTATCCTGGACATCAAAACCGCCACTGATAAATGGCGCATCCATGGAAATGGGGTCTTTGGGGCGATTCATGATGACTTCTGACGTCAGTTTTCCCACTTCCGAATTATTCAGAGCGCTGGCACCTGCGCTCTCGAGACTGGCAGAGTTTGATGATGTCACCCCGCCGTAATGCGCCGATTCCGGCGGATTTTCGGTATAGCCGGGAATCACCTCTCCCGGTTTAAAGTTATTCAGGACACCTGAGCCATTTCCTTTCAGGCTGTCCGCAAAATGTTTCCCTGAACCGTATTTATCACTGGCCTGCAATCCCGTTCCGAAGGTGGTCAGTGCTGCCAGTATCATCACGATAACGCGTTTCATCGTTCACTCTCCCTGAGAATCGCTTCAGCCACCGGGGCACATTCCCCTTCCTTCGCCACCCGCTCCAGCGCCGCTTTCAGGCGGATATTGCCGCGAATCAGGTCATACCGTTCACCACAGGTCACCACCAGTGCCGGCACGGATGTGATGCCGTATTTTGCAAACTGCATCGGGTCTATCTGAACACCGCCGGTATTTTTCTCCCGGGTAATACGGAATACGGCCTCTGCTGTTTTCCGGAAGTCATTGTCGATAAGCCCATTAACCAGTGCGGGGATACCCAGCGCCCGTGCTTCCGGCAGCATGCGAATCAGGCCTTCTTCCGGTATGGAAAACGATAAAAAATACAGCGCACGCGGTGTTTTTTTACTGCGGGCGGATGCCTGCTGTGATTTTCGGGTCAGACTCTGTATCCACGCATCGTTATGTTTTCCGGGTGCTGGCTGCTGCAGAAACTCCGGTACAGTGGCCTGCCGGCGCAACATATCGCTCTGGTCACGCAGGGATTCAATAAAAGCCGCACTGTCCTGCGAAGCACAGACAATGCCGGGTGACAGCATGCAGGTCATGGCTATGCTGCACACAGAGACAATCTTCCACACAGTAATACTCCTGATTAGAATTCACGGAAAAACAGTCAAAAGCAGAGGGATATGATGTTATTCAGAAAGAAGTGCCTTTTTATGGCGCTGATATTCATTACTGGCAGCGCCGGCTTTATTGCATTCAGAAATACCGGAACAACAGAACATTCAGTTCAGATAATGTCATCCGGGCCAGTTAAGCCGGACAACTCACTGCTGACACACCGGATAATCATGACAGACCAGCATTATGGTCTGGCTTCCGATGAAGAAGTACAGGCTGCTTTATCAAACACACGGTTTGTGCTTTCAGAAATAAAGAAACAGTGTTCATCAACCAGAAATAGCGGGCAGTTTTTACAGTGTGCCAACAACATTCTGGGTGAGCATTTTTCTTACCAGGAAACCGCCCTCGCCTCAGCGGGTTATTCGCGAAAGATTTCAGACTGTGACCTGAATGTTTATTTGTTACTTGATGCAGCAAGGTTACTGAACCGGCAAATAAATATTGTTCATGCTCCCGGACATGCGTTTATTGCTTACACCGACGAGAATGGTCTGCCGCAGTTCTGGGAAACCATTGAACCAGACAATCATGGTCAGCCCGCACAACTATGGACATCTGCGTATGCCAAAACGCTGCATCCTTTTTTCTACACACCACAGCCTGAAAACAAAGTTGAGGATATATACCGGTTATTTATATTAAATAAACTACCTGAGAATGAACGAACACGTCTGCTTTCTGTTCTGGATGAAACATTGCATGATAATCCACTCTATCTCAGTGCATATTATGGCAATAAGAAAGATATCAACCGGGAGGATGTAAATCACTTACTCTACCTGCTGCAGAAAGATACGTACTCCTTTGATAAAAAAATCATTGCAGCGCGTTACTTTAATGCTAACAAGGACTATCAACGCGCAGAGTCTCTGCTTAATGCAATTCCAAAACATCAGTGCACAGTGAAATGCCTTGAGGAAAAGGCAAAATATTCTATTAAACATAAAATATTTTACCACATTGCTAATAATAGCAATTACAAATCAGAACACGTTATTGAAGATGCAACAGAATCAATCTGGGGTAATATCCTCATGTTGTTGGTTTCTGTTTCTATACTGATAATATCTCTCTGCAGAAAAGAAATAGCAGAAAAATACAATAACTATCACCGAAGAAGAATTCATCATTTTAAGAGATAATGACGCATTAACGAGTTCTTCTGCATTATCGAACAGGACATACGCTGAGTAATAACTAAAAAGCGTCGGCGCAAGGAGACGAGTGTGCATCCAGATAAGCATTCTCCAGCATATTCGCTCTCCCGGCCAGCCACTAAGCTGCCCCAGAGATGCAAGAGAAATGATTACACATGTTATGTAAGGCATCATCACAAACTGCACCCCCGTAAAATCCCCCATAATCTCCCCCTGCCCAAAAACACGAAACCGGGCAGGAGACTGGACCATAAAGAGATCGTATGCCCAGCAGGCTAATCCGATCACAAATCCCCAGGCTGTCAGCATATCCAGCCATTTCAGTATCGTTTTTACTGTCATTTTTCTACTCACAAAAACACGCAGTTACGTTTACGCCAGATCAGGTAGCCGTAGTTCTTTTTGGTATTGGGGGACGCATGACCGGCCTCCCAGGCCATCACCGTTCGCCCGAACGGGTGACAGGCTTTCGTATCCGGGTGCATGTTCACCATCTGATAGCGAAAACGGTCTTTCGGCATAATCGGCGAGTAATATTCCCTGCAGATTTTCTGATCCTCACCGATGCTGTTCAGGATCATCCCCTGACGATGCAGTTTGAACGCCATACGCTCCGATAACAGCACCGACGACTGTTGTGGGCTGAATTCATCAGAAATATTTCCGGTAAACGGGTACAGACTGCCGTGAGAACCGGCACACCAGAACAACGCATTGATGGGTTTCCCCTTCACCGTTTTAATCGCATCTGCGGCACAGGCCCCCTGTGCAATCGGGTTAGCCACCACCAGAGCTTCCGGTGAAAGAATTAACGACAGCGCATCATCATCCCAGGTCGGATCAAGTTCAGACAGATACCCAATATCCAGATCACCACGCTGCAGACAGGCAATCGACATGATGATATTCAGCCAGTATGTCAGCGGGTATTTGTACCAGTGCACATGATAAAAACCACCTGCCACGGGTCGGTCTTCCTGCCCGGCATTACCAGCACCGACTTTTCCGACCGGAATATTGAAGCCGCCCAGATTAACCATGCAGTACGGCGAACGGGTCACGTCCGTCAGCGCAAAAGGCTCCCAGTATCCGATCGCCATGCCGATGCGGTAACCCACCGGCACCAGAGGACAAATCTGCAGGGGCATGGACGGGTTATCCGTATCCGGTGCATCACCGTCAAAGACCGAAACATCTCCGATGCTCATCGGGAAAATGCACTCCCAGCAAATATCGCTGATCGGGTTAACAAAATTCCCGTCACACATTTTATCCTTGTCTTCTGCCTGCACATTTCCGGCGCACAGCCCCAGCGCAATCAGCGCGGCTGTCAGCGTCTTTCTTATCACGATTTTCCCTCCGGCATAGCTGCCGATGTGACAACCAGTGAACTCCCGTCCTGACGCACCACTGCCGGTATCCAGGTCAGCCCGAAGCGACGGCTCAGGGTGCCATCCTGATCAAAATAAATTCGCGTGTTCAGCGCCTTTGTGGCATCACGGATATTTCCCCCAACCAGTATCACCTTACGGTTCAGTTCTGCCGGCTGCTGCTTAAACCATGCCACCTGTCGTTCATCATCCGCATCCAGAAAATACAACGGACCGGCTAATGACACGGTATCCAGCGGGTTAATACGCTGCCCTTTACGGGCAAAAATGCGTCCGTTCTGATCTGCCATATCGGCTGTCACGCTCACTGTCGGATCAACACGGTGTGTGTGCGACCGGGTGTCTGTCTGCAGCCCCTCCACCGGCTTCGGACGCAGCGTGTTCTGCACCACCCGTTCCTTAAACTGCGTCTGCATCTCTGCCAGTTGCCCGCTGGCCTCCATGCTCTCCAGCCGTTGATGGATCAGGGAAAGCATGCTCTGCTCCTGCACCGGCCAGAGGTCACCCTGCACACCCAGATCCTTCGCCGCCAGCGGCAGGCTTATCAGCAGCCCGTACCACATCCACTTCACTGCCACCTCCTGTAATGGCGGGCCTGAATCTCCTGCACCTCCTGGCACCCCACACATTTCCGCACACCCGGTATCAGCCGGCGACGTTCTGCCGGGACCGGCGCACCACAGTCATCGCAGAACAGGGCACTGATACCCGTTAGCTGCTGACGGATACGTTGTATGCGATCGGCTTCCAGCATCGCCTGATGAGACTGAAAACGTTCGATTTCATCTGCCATACTCACTTCCCTTCTGCCATACGTGCAGCCACTGACTGCTGAATGTCTGCCGTAATATCTTCTGCGCCACCCACAACAGCCGGTGCCACAATAATGACGGCCCGGTGATCGCGCTGATATGCCGTCAGACTGTCAGAGAGTGCACGGTTAAAACGTGCAGTCAGCGCCTTTACCTGAGCTTCATCCAGTGCCTGCGCCGCAGCCTGTGACATAAAACTGTTCACGGTTCCGGCCATATCAAAACTGACCATGACCGGCTGACGCCACTCTGTCAGTAACAGGGATACCCCCGCATTCAGCACGATTATGCCCGCCACCACACCGGCGACAGACTTCAGATAACGACGGCGACGGGAGCATTTAGCGGGGGATTTTTCCGGTGTACCGGCAGAGGAAATCAGTGATTGTGTTTTATCCATTCCGTCAGTGTCTCCATTTCCTGCGGGAACTTACGCCAGGCCAGTTCTCCGATGATGTCGTGGATATCTTTACCGGCACGGAGTCCGGCTTCACGGTAGTCAAAATCCTCACCGTCGGATGAGAACATGACGCGACTGATAGGGTCGAGCAGCAGGCGGTGGAATGATGTCTGCCCACCATAACGCAGCATAAAGGCACTGAAATGCGCCTCACGTGCCGCCGGAAAGCCCTCAATAACCTCCCGCTCAAAGCGGTTAAACGCCTCCGGGTTATCCAGGCAGTATTTACGGAACGCATCACGGTTCTGGCGCAGGATGATTTTGAAGGAGGAGTTCGCCCAGGCGGCTTTGGCTGCACCACTGGCTTTCTGCCCGTCGAAGTCTTCAATCCCCTGTGTGATGGTGATGTAGGCACCGTTATATTTACGTGCCGTGCGGTAACCATTCTCAATAAAGTCCTCGGCCCGCTTGTTATCTTTCGACAGCAGCTTCCAGGCCTCATCAATCAGACAGACTTTTGGTTGCTGACGGTCTGAGAGATACATCCGTTGCTCGACATAAATCATCATCGAGAACATCACCGCAGCCAGCAGGTCAGGCTTGTCCTTCAGCTCCCCCATCTCCAGCACGGAGAACCGCACATTGTCATCCAGTGATGGTTTCTTACTGTTGAAGTACGCACCGTAAATTCCCCAGGAGCAGTACTTGTCCAGACCAACAATGATTTCTTCCATGCGCGCACGTACGGTGGTGGTATCACGGTATTCCGGCTGCTGAATGGCCTCCTGCATGAACTGCACAATATCGTCGATCAGCGCCTCATTCTCTTTACGATCCCAGACTTCCTGCACCGCCTTCAGCAACAGCGACATAAAGGTGTCATCGCAGTCACCGGACGGGTTGGCCAGCACAACCAGCAGGTTACGGATACTCTCGGCGGACTCTTTAATATCAACAATGTTAGCAAAGGGGTTAAAGCGCAGGTCGAGGGCATTCAGATACACCCCGCCCACATTACGGCAGAGTCCCTTGTAGGAGTCCCCCATATCAAACACCCAGGCCCGGCCACCGCTGTCCAGCACCTGGCGAATGATGCCCTGCATCAGGAATGACTTACCGCCCCCGGATGTACCGGAAACTGAGAGGTTGTTGTTATCCGTATCCAGCCCGGCATTACGGTCGAACAGGTTCAGAAAGGAGAGCTGATTACGGTAAGACGGTATGGGCAGGCCCTGCCGGCAGACCTGGTTATCTGCCACCACCGGCAGAATATTGGCCACATTGCTGGCCCGCGCCCGCTGGATGGCATTGGAACGGCAGATATCACTCCACAGCCCTTCCGGCATCATGAACGGAAAGACAGAGAGATAATTGCGCAGCTGCATAAACTCCGGCATGTACATTGACAGCCCGTTACGCCGGAAGGTGTTCAGCACCGTCATCTCCGTTTCCAGCGCCACTTCATCCCTGTCTTCACAGAACAGCGTGACGTTGAAGTAAAAACGCGCCAGTGAATCCTGGTTGGTGCTGAGGGATTCCCGCAGCCCGCCCCATTCCGCGGCCTGTTTTTTCACCGACGGCACAAACTTCGCAAAGGGGGAGTTGGCCTTTTTGTCCAGCTGGATAAACTTGCGGTTGGCCTCCCGCTGGGTGCCGGCCTGCTCCTCCACTTCCAGCGCCAGCGTCATTACAAACGGGCAGGAAATGGTGCACAGCGGGTCCGTGACGTTGCTGATATTGTCCCCCATCTGCCACAGGGCATACGGTTTCTCCGGATTTTTTTCCAGCATGAAATTAAGAATGCGTGTACGCTCACGTTCGCCACCGCGTTGTGACTGCAGACTCTGTTCAATCCGATCCGGATGCAGCATCAGCCGCAGGGAACGGTCAACACATTCTGTATTCAGCGGCTCAAACTCCGCCACATCCCCGCCCGGGGGTTCAGTATTGCCATGCCGGAAATTGGCCAGTTCACGCACCAGAGAAACCAGCCCGTGTTTATCCACCCGCGTCGACCACAGACCGGCAGAAGCCAGACCAGCCACTACACGGTTGGCCACCTGGTTCAGCTCCGTTTTCTTCTGTTCCGTCAGGCTGCTGACCTCTTCCGCATACGAAACAAACAGACGGTAATGACGTAACGTCAGTGGATAGCCTTTTTTATTGGCAAATTTTGTCAGGGCGGCCTGCTCATAATAGGCGCGGGTAATGGCATTAAATTCATCCGCCCGCTTCCCCTGCCAGCGAAAATCAGCCAGCCCACGCTCCAGCATCGGGCGCACACAGGGAGAACCAACCAGCATGAATGTCAGCGGAACTTTACGGGGGATTTTATCCCGTAAAAAATAATCCAGTGATTTACTGATGGCCTCATTGGCACCGGATAACGGCGCACACTCGAGGATAAACCCTGCCGTTCTGGCATTAATGAACAGCTCACTGTCCGGATCATACCGGCGGTACGGCAGCAGACTGGCGAAAGATGGATAATCCATTTCATCCAGGATTTGCTGCGCCTGCTGGCTGCCATCCGGCGTTTTCCAGCCACCCAGCAGCTGCGACAGTAATACCTGCCAGCCTTTTACCTCCTGCTGTTCAGGTTGTCTTTCCCTGCTCACCCTTTATCCCCCTGCTGATGTAACCAGCGCGACGGCGTGACCTCAAAGGCCACCAGTGACGGCTGATGCCATACATCCTGTTCATCGGTCCAGGCGGCAATCCACATCCGGGCCGTTGTTGCCTGTAACCGGACGGGTTCCTGCGCCGCGCGCCGGGATTTCTGGCGTGTGCTGTCACCGTCAGTAACAATGCGGCTCCCCGTCGCTGTGTTTCCTGATGTCCGGGATGATACCGGTGAAGCCACTGAATCCGGTGCTCCTGCAGGTGTCTTTACGGCAAACGGGACGGTTCTGGTTAAGGGTTGTGAACCGGAAGCGGCAAGGCGGGGAAGTGAGGACTGTTTTGTTACTTCAGAACGTTCAGTGGCTGAGCGGGCTTTATTGTTTGCCTCATCCATTGTCATACAGCTGTTACTGGCTGTGGCATTGCAGTCAAATTCACTCTTCATTCCCGCACAACCACTCAGCAATAAAGCCAGTGCCACGGGCGTCAGATACAGAATCTTCATTTCTTTCTCCGTTATTTGGGCGTCTGTATGGCAGGCACCGTATCCCCGAGATTAAGTTCCTGCAGCATCTGCTGTGATACCTGAATACCGTTATCCACCACCGCTTTCGCCTGACGCGCCGGCGTGGATGCCTTGTCCTCGTCCGTGTACTTCAGCTGAAAACCTTCCTGAAATACCACCGTTACTTCCGTTCCTGCCCCTACAGGGATGACCGGGTGATACTGCTCTGCCCGCTTGATGTAATAATCACTCAGCGTTTTACCGACCTGCGATGCCCCGCCACCCAGCGCGCTGTTCATCACTGAACTGCCGGAAACCGAGGCCACAGCCCCCGCTCCCGGTGTTTCCTGACCAATTTTGGCCACACCGCTGCCAATACCATCCACGGCACCGGCTGCAAATGCCCAGCCAATAATTTTGCCGTTACGCATGACCGGCTCACCTTTGATGCCGTTCTTTCCTTTAAAAGAAACATGGCCTTTAAAAGGCATATCAATCACATGCCCGTTTTTATGGCAGGAAAGACGATCGGTACGGATCAGCGCCCGCTCACTGGAGATATCACCATAGGCCCCGGCGGTGACCATACAGCCTGTCAGATCATACGTTTTATCGTTGGGCATCCTGACCAGGCCGGTCAGGCGGAACTGCATCGGGGACGGATCGCTGTTACCGGTGACGGAGGCATTGGCATCGGCCCCTTCAATAACAACCGCCGGCGCAAAGCTGGCTGACGGGATATAAGGCAGAGCTGGTTTATTGCTGACGGCAGATTTTTCACCATAATCCACGGTCATTGAGGACAGGCCTTTCTCAGGCTTTGGTGTCACCTGATACTGCGTGACCGGTGCCAGATTTACGTTCTCATTACCACTGCCCGGCGGGTAAAATGTGGTTGGAGGTGGAACAGCCGCACCCGGGCCAAAAGAAGGTGCAGGTTGCCCGGCGGGCAATTCCGGTGCGCTGTTTTCTTTCATCGCCTCCTGTTCGGCCCGCAGGATAGCCAGCTCATTCTCCTGCTCTTCAATTTTGGCCCGGTAGTCCTGCTCCCGCTGCTCCATTTTCGCCAGACGGGATTCAAAGGCTTTCAGCTTCTTTTCCGCTTCACTGGCGGTATGCTGAATATCTGCAACCGCCGCATCTGACACCTTTTTATCGAAGGTCTGTGAGACCACACCCGTCATATTGGGCGGCGGCGCTTTTTGCTGCTGTGTCTGCGCTGCTTTTCCTGCATGCTGCGCGGAAGACAGATACCAGGCGGCCCCACCCACTGCACTGATCCCCAGACCAATAAGCGCCATTCTGAGGTTTTGTTTACGACGAACCAGCTGATTGATATTAGCCATCCCGCGCCTCCGTCTGTCCGACCATCACCCAGACATCGGTGGTTGCCCCGGGTAACAGGGTTTCTGCACGGGGATAAATCACCACGCTGCGCACACCCGGCGCACTGAACTGAGATTCAGATAACACTGCCGCATGCTGTTGCTGATTACTTATCCGGTAGCGATATACCCGCAGAAGATCACCACTCCACATGCCGTCTGCCCGGGCAACCAGTCCGGCAGGCAGAGAGAACACCGGCGCAGCCACGACCGGAGAAAAGACGTATCCCGGGGGGATATCGCCTTTCATCAGCGTCCTTTGCACATCAACCAGCAACGCCACATAATCATGGCTGCGCTCCCAGGCGGCGGCAGCCTGGTGGCGAACCGGCCGCTCACTTATCAGATGTACCACCCGCCCGTCCCGGGCCTGAGGCTGCCCGATAACGGAGACCACCAGGCCACCTTCGGTACGGATATAAAACGTGAAGGGCGCGGTTTTCTCCGTCATCAGGATCACCCCGCCATTTGCAATACCTGTCTGTCCGTACTCTCCGGTATTCGTGAAGGTTCCCTGCGCACTGTCCACGCCCACAATACGATCGCCGGGAACAACCAGCAGGTTAGGCTGTGTGTTGCTCAGTGCAATACGGGCCTGTGCATCAGGCGAAACCGGAACCTGTACAGGTTTCTGTGCCACCGGTGCGGCCTGTACGTTACCAGCCAGACCGCACAGCAATGCAACCATACCCGGAAGTGTTTGCCATTTATTTCGTTGGTTTTTCTTTCTCATTCACCAGTTCCTTAAATGACCGGATAGTTGTCATCCCGTCCCTGTAACCCAGTTCCAGCCGGTATGCTTTTTCTTCCGGCAATGCTTCACGCCGTCCAATCCACGTCTTCAGCGTCCCCCTGAAATCCACCACCCCGGCATTCGGATACACATCAATCCCGGTCATATAAAACGCAGAGCTGGCATTGTTGGTAATGATCTGGCTGGCTTCACCATCCAGAATCTCTTTCATCTGAGGGCGGGTTGTTGTATCGAAATAACGCAGCAGAGCCTGATGCTGGGCTTTTACTGATTCCGGCGTGACATTAAGTCGCAGGAACATCAACGATTCCGCCACCTGCTGCAGATAGCTGGCATCAGCCACATTACGGGACAGCGAAAACGGTTGATTAAAGAACATGGGGATGTAGGTTTCTTTCTGTCCCCGCGCCAGATCTTCAATTCGTAACCAGGCAAGGACATTCGCGGCCAGACTCAGACCAAGAAAAAACAACAGGATGACAAACGTCAGGGATGTGAACTTCAGGGCTGAGCGATGTGCGCTCAGATCCATAAACGTCTCCTTATTTTAACCACAGTCGCCGGCATGACTCCGGCAGCACTTTAAACTGACTGTTCAGCCCCGGCAGATGCCAGTAACACATATTAAAAAGCCAGGACGTCCCCTTTCCCTTTTTGAAATGGGTTAACGCAAACCAGAACAGAAGCCCGACAATCAAACCGGCCAGACTCTGGTTGAAGTAAATCCCGATGCACGGAGGAGTCAGTCCAACGGTAGCCTCATCGAGAGGGATCCCGATGAGGCGTTTCTGTTCGGTCAGCGTCTGAGGGAAGATGTAACGTTCTTCCACGTCATCACGCATACCGTCATCTCCTGATAAAACGGAAGCAGATTAGCCACCGATCATGGAGAAGATAACCTTGGTCACCACGATAAATACCGGGATCAACACAAAGGTGGCGGGGTTGTGGTTACGCAGATAGAGCATGAATACCAGAAAAACCTCCGCGATCATGAAGTAGTACATCATCGTGGAGTCCTGGCCGAAGGTATCCTGGACATCCTGCTTACCAGCAGCAGCCAAATCATCAGCCTGTGCCACGCCCTGCGCCACCAGATAAAGTGCCAGCGGCGCAGCCACATATTTCACCAGGGCTTTGGCAGTTGATTTATTAACAACAGCCAAACAACGTGACAACAAACCCGGCTTACGTTTTTTCGCAGACGTTGCTATGACATTATTTAAAACAGCCATTTCAGCCATATAAATTCCTCTTTAAAGGACAATAAAAAGTTATATGGGCGGAATTGCCCTCTGAATACCCGGGAGTGGATATTCAGAACGTAACTCCGGACTATTTCAGGCACGCTACCGCCCTCGGGTGCAAATCCGATCGTGACCGGGAAATACGGTCTGCGGGGCGCAAAAATTCCTGCCCGTAAATAACAGGGCATGACAAATGCAAAAGAAGCTCTTTCTCCGCAAAAGACAAAAGAGTATTGCTGATATTTAAACTCCCGCTACGGAGCTTCTTTACTGAACAAAGATCTAAACGGCTAAATCAATTCTCCTTCAATATCTCCCAATAAATCTCCTCAATATCCGGGACATGTTTAAGACTATGGGCTAAACGCAACATAGCTTCATGACGGATTTTACGCCCTGAACGCTTAGCAGCCTCATGAAGACGTTGTGCTGTAACATCGCTCATTACTACCGATACTGATTTATGTCGTGTTCTACAGCTTTTCATAAACTCTCCCACTACTACTTCATGGATATATTGTTTCAGAAAAAAACAAATAGCGAAACGGGTACACCTGTACCCGTCATTTTTACAAAAATGTTTTCTAGCATGTTACCTTAATTATCTTTAATAGTTTTGTAACACTTTTGGATTGGATCGTTTTTGGTATATACCTTTCCCACCCATACAACCCTGAAATATAGAGAAAGTTTTTCAAAGTATGTACATTCAATGTTCTAAATGAACGATTAAGCAGCTCCGCTGTATTTTTCAAATTTCTCTCTGTGATTTTCGATATATCCCGATAAGAATGTCCCATCAAACATAACCAAAGCGCACACCATTGTGACTCATTGAGGAAATCAAGCGGATTAAGCTCAGAAAATTCTCTGACGGGCTTTTCGAGAACACTATCTGTTGAAGATTCTTTTGATAACATCTTATTATAAGACATAAAACTAAAACGCCTTAGAGAGCACACATCAATAACTCGCGTTATTGTGTGTTTTTCATCACCAAAGAAGAAAGGTTCTGTGATATACACAAGTGGCGTATAATGTTTGTCACAATAAAAAAGATGAATTTCAAGAGTAATGATACGAAGTGATTTACTCATCACTGTTGTACGTATCTTTTTGTTTCTGCGACGATAATTTTTAGACAAAACGCCCAATTCTTCATCAGACTTCCCGTACAGATTGGTATTCTTGAGTTTGAAAAGTTCAGGAACAGTCCTGGAATGTAACAGATATTTCCCATCGGCATTCATAATGAACCATGGAGCGGCATTATCTGTATAATGTTGTAGAAAAGCGGTTAAAAGATCTTGAGATCTAACAGATAGATCAATAGAGTTGTACTTAGCCATAACTAGTCCTCCTGTAACGGCTAGATTGTGGTTAGCACTGGCAGCGGGACCGATATTCCCCTGTCAGTGCGATTCAGTTAAATTTTAAAAATAGTCAGATATCGCCAACTATTTTTTCAATGCAAATTTTATCAAACACTTTTTCCTGATTCAATATCCCTCATTCTTTTTCAGGAAAAAACTCCTGCAATGACTCCCTTATTTCCTGCTTAAACTTCGAAATCATCTCATGATAGTTATGACGCGAATCCGACTTTATTTCTGTTAAATCAAACATACAATTAAGAATAGCCTGAGTGGTAAGGCGACTCTTCATACATTCTTCCAGAAGTCGCTTACGAAACAATTCTTCATCAGTTAACCCGCCATTTTTTTCCTCTTCCTGTTCACGCTTTTTTAATTGCTGTACAACGCGTAATCCCGTCTCCAGCAATTCGGAACAGACACTTGACATATTAACATCAGCCGGAGTGGCTCCTTCAGCCAGTCTTTCATCAACAAGCTGACGAATACCATCAAGTGTTTTTTGTTTCATATAAACGTTTTGTCTCGGCATTAAATATTTCCTGCTACAAAATTACAGTGCCTGATGCAGCACCGTTCAAAAAAACAAGCAACAGTGCCTGTTCCAGCACCGCAGCACCATAACAGGCACTATAGCATCAATATCAGGCACTGTAAGCAGCACTGCACAGGCAAAATCCAGCCACAATCCAGCACCGTAACAGGCACCGTTACAGTGCCTATACTTCAGTAACATTATGATTAATAAGAATTAGCACTGTAACAGTGCTGCTTATAGTGCCTAATCCAGCCACAATCCAGCACTGTTTCGGTGCTGTGTATAGCTAAAAAACACGAAATTTGCCATATGAAATAATTTTAACGCACTGATTCTAAAGATAAATCATGCAAAACACAGTTTTGCGACAGGTGTGAGGAAAATACTTTCAGAGGAGAGATAAGGCAAAAAGCATCCCGGGGCTGATTCGGAATTTCGGGGCATTGCCTGCCAAGCACAAAAATGGCATGCTCACGCCATAGTATTGACACTATAAATAGTAAATGCATGCATAAGATTATCGCCATTATCCTCATAATGTTTGCAGGAAATACATATTCCTCTGACTGTTTTGAACTTGCTGGCAGAGATTACAAAATAGATCCCGATTTACTGAGAGCGATTTCATGGCATGAATCCCGTAACAGGGTTAATGCTATCGGCATTAATCCTGTTACGGGATATGGCTCCGGCCTGATGCAAATCGACTCCCAGCATTTTAAGGAGTTGTCACGTTACGGAATAAAACCAGAACACCTGGTTACAGACCCGTGCATGAATATTTATACCGGTGCGTATTACCTGGCAATAGCGTTCAAAAAGTGGGGCGTAACGTGGCGGGCTGTCGGTGCTTACAATGCCGGTTTTCGCAACACAGAGGAACAGGAACGACGCAGAAAAATTTATGCTACAAAAATACAAAACATTTATCGCAATATAAAAAAGCAAGGACACTGAAATATGTTATGCCGCGACAGCGGCATGGAAGGCCACACACAAAAATATCATATGAGTGATAATGCTGACTGGCCGAAGCCCCGCGAAGCGGGAACCCATCTTATATATACCCGGTAACTGCGCAGCCTCCTGCCAGACCATTTTTCGCGGGCACAATATTTACAGACGACCGGAAAGCCAGTTGATGAAATTGAGACATATCAGACGACACAACAATGCCGCAGAATGATAATATAAGTAAAGCCCCGAAAAAATTTTTCGGGGCTTTACTTATATTATCATGACTTCCACTCCCTGAACTGTTCGGCAATCATCCATAATGCTTTGTTGATTCGGATATCACCGTCAATGCCTGTAATGGCTCTTGTCCTGGTATTTTTACCGGAGGCACTTCGCCCCGATAATCCACCTTTTATCATATTCTCCTGAACCCGCTGCCAGGTCGTCCAGAGATCGTTCTGTTTATCCTCCCAACGGCGGGGAGTAATTATTTGTTCAGGCGTCACTGGCGTTTTATTTTCATCTTCATACCTGACCATCAATGCAGCTCTGCCAAATAAATGTTGTTCGTCACTGTTAAGATGTATCTCTTTCATTGTCTCCATATTTTCAGTGACTTTATCAAAGACACCGAGCACTTCATACGCTCCCTCAATAACCTGCCCGACAATATCACCTTTATGTGGAACGCGGATTTCGCCAAAATTATTCCCGCACACCAGGCCATTTGTGCAGACAAAACGAAAAATTCCGGGGATCATCTGATAACTGGATGAACCATCATGTGAATTAAGCAGGATAATTTCAGGAACTTCCTGCCCGTTAATATGCCCTTCCCTGCGAAGACGTAACATATGTTTACTATATTCGCGACGCCCCAAATCACGAACCCGACTCTGACAGGCAAAGAACGGCTGAAAACCTTCATCACGTAACTTATTGATGATATTGATGGTTGGGATATATGTATAACGCTCACTCCGGGATTCATGTTTGTCACCAGAAAAAACAGACGGTACAAACTGCATTAATTCGTCATCCGTTAACGGGCGCTCACGGCGAATGGAATTATATCGGCCAAAACGGGAAGCCAGTCGCATAATATTCACTCCTCGCTGAAAGAAAAAATAAGTCAAAAATTTTTTCGCTTAATTTCCTCCCCCTGATTATTATTAACAAATCGACAACAATCAGGGAAAAATCATCACACCGGACTGGTCATGGGCTGACCGGCCTGTTGGCTGAAAAGCATCATCAGTGCACTCAAATCACTGGCTTTTTTTCTGATAACTGGCGTGTGATTTTCCAGGCTATCCAACAGCGCCCCCAGTTCATCATTGATTTGCCCTAACTGTTTCATCAGCGTTTCCGCATCCAGGCTGCTCTGGTATGCAAGATTTGCCTGAACAGCACGATTCTGCATGATGTCGATTTGTGCGATTGCGTCCTTCTGCTGATCGCCGGTTGGCTGATAAGTGATGTTAAAAGAAAATGCGCTCATAATTCCTCTGTATCTGATGTTTTCAGCCCCCATCACCCGTTGAGTTTCGGGAGCCGCGGTTTTGACGTTTTGCGGGGACCTGCCGTTTGTTCCCTCCGGTATTAACCATCACCCGTTTGAGAACCTTCGCCGCAAGGGGCATCACTGCCACGACCGGAAACGACTGTCCGGGGGCAGACCGCAAAAGTTTTTGCCTGCTTCCGGGCAAAAACTTTTGTGGGATGTGCATTTCACCCCTGGACTGGCGGAGACGGTTGTGGCTGTCTTTGCCCCCGGCGACAGGGGCTTAAACGGGTGTATGGCACCGGACACAACAACGGGCAGGGACCCGCCGCAACGACGAAGAGCGCGTGCGCGAAACGGCGTTGCCCCTCACATCCCGGCGGCCTTTTGCCGGGATGCCGGGAGCGCAGGTCACGGCGCGACAGAGGCGGCGCGACCGTAACGGTCGCTGCAAGCCAGGGGGTTCGCGTCAGGGATGGAAGCCCGCCAGGGCGGAGACAGCTTCGCTGGCTCCGTTCACGACAGCCCGCCCCGCCAGGGGGACGCCCGGGAAAGGCACAGGCAGGAGAACAACAGAACTGACAGTAATCAGGGCAGCAGTAATCAGAGTCAGAACAGGAGGAAAAAGAGAATAATCACAGGGAAGCTGATGTGATTTCTGACTGGCCATAACCAGAGAAGGCGGGGGAGAAGAACGGGCGCCGCAGGCGCACGTTCATTCCCGTTCCCGGAGGGAAACAGCCTTCCCGGCAGTCTGGTTGTTCATGCCCGTACAATGCCAGCGAGGAGAAAGGGGCCACCGGCGAACCAGCAGCCCCTTTATAAAGGCGCTTCAGTGCAGTCAGACCAGCATCAGCCCTGAAAAGGCGGGCCTGCGCCCGCCTCCGGGTTGCTACTTACCGCCGGATTCGTAAGCCATTGTTGCCGTAACTTCCCTGTATCCGTCCTTCAGCCGGACTTCGCACAGACGATTCCGGGTCAGGAGTGTGAATATCAACAACGTGCAGCACACGATTAATACGCACCAGATAAGGGCGTTTCCCGGTAGTTTCATGGTTTACTCCTCCTTGCAATTTGCACGGTAAGAGGCCATACTGACGTGGATCAGACATACAGTGGGCCTCGTGGGTTAATGAAAATTAACTACGGGGCTTTCTGCCTTCTGCCACACAACACGGTAACAAACCACCTTCACGTCATGAGGCAGAAAGCCTCAAGCGCCGGGCACATCATAGCCCATATATCTGCACCCTGTCAGCATCTGTACCGTTCTCCGTCACGCCCCGGATTTCCAGTCGACGCAGTGCACTGAACAGATAATCGCATTCAGCCTGTTTGTTTGCCCTGAACGGTTTTGCAACCGTAACCACCCACTGATGATTTCCGGGCCAGCCATGTACTTTCCTGACCCGCCCGTTAATCACATACAGCAGCCCCCAGCCCGCCGGTAAATCATCCACGGTAATCACGCCCGGCTCGCAGAGATAAAAACGCCAGTCTCCCATGCCCTTTTCCGGCTCTGCCCTGAACACCTTTTTCCGGTCAGCCAGGAAATCAGACCGTGAGCATTTCACCTCAATGAGACATGACGCTCCGTTACGGAAGCCCAGGGCATCAGGATGTTCACCGCAGGGCGTCCATGCGTGAAAACGGTCACCGAACACCACCTTAAAGCCGTTGTTGCGGAGAAAACGGCAGGCCAGTTCACACAGTTCCCTGTGTGTTTTCGGATGTCTGGCGTTCTGCATCACGCCGCCTCCCGGAGTTTGTTCGGCACCATCCACCGCTCCATCTCACGGACAGCGTGACCAGCCTCTCTTGCTGCAAGACTGGCTTCCGCGATGACCTGCCAGAACGGCATATCCTGCCACTGCCAGCGTTCCATCCCGGCCAGTGACGGAAAACGCTCACCCCACTGCCAGAACAGGGTTTCCAGGTCATGCTCTGCCACCCGGTCACTCCAGCGTGCATGCCAGCTTCCGACTGTTTCCGGTGAATGGAACGCCAGTTCGATTTCAGCCTGAGCAACCAGCGCCTGGTACGCACGGGCTTTCTGCTCTGCCTCCCGTGCCTGCTGACGGCTGTACTTCTGCATGACCAGCGCGGATTTATGGCGACTGCGCTCCCTGACGCGGAACCGTACCGACGGGAACAGCCGCTCTGCTGCATCACCGGGAAGGGGAAGAAGGCAGACCTCGCCCTGTGTTTCAATCAGCACATCGACGGCATACAGCCACTGAGAACGGTTGCCGCACAGTTCTTCTGCGGTCAGGGATGGCATGAAAAATCGCAGGTCAGACAGCGATATCCTGCGGCTTCCGTTCAGACAGCGGAAAAATGCCCCCGCATACGGATATTCCGCCAGCATGTTTCCCTGATGGCGGCGTTTTTCCGTCTCCGCCACCGCCCGCCATGCGGCCTGTTGCTCTGTGCTGAGGGGAACCAGTGCCTGTGAACGTGCGCTCATACCTGACCTCCTTCCGCCATCAGGATATGGATGATGTCGTTAACGCTGTACCCCTGCGCATCCAGTGACGCCGCCAGTGCCAGTGAATGGCTGACGGCTTCCGGTACAAACCGTCGCTGTACCTGAACCACTGCAAACGGCTCACCACCGGCATTCACCAGAACCAGCACCCAGACCTGAGAGACGTCACCCGGTGAACATAACGCCAGGTGAAAACGTTCGTGGGCAGGCGTGAAACGGACCTGGACGGGGAAAAATCCGCCAAACTCGCTGCCGTACTCGCCGTTCATCGTCCAGTTGTCCGGCGCATCCAGCTCCCGCATCACGGCGTGTGTCAGCTCACGGCGTTCATCACTTCCGGCAGCCCGGATATCTTCATATTCCTGTGCGTTCATGGTCTGTAATACATTCAGGGTCAGTTCAGTTTTCATCACGGTATCTCCCTTGCTGCCGCCCCGTCTCCGGCGGGGCGGTGTGGTTGTTCATCAGGCGGCATCAGCCAGGTTATCGGTGCGTTCAGTGGTATCCGTCTGTGGACGTGGTGCACACATCCAGCCAGGCACCCAGCGGTTGTCTTTCATATGGTGCTCTGCATGTTCAGCCGCATCGCCTTTCTTCATCTTCTCCGCGTCCCGTGCAGCACCGGACAGTCCTGCCTCATTCAGGGCTGCGATAATCTGCGGCTTTTTCAGGTGTCCGAAGAAGTTTGCTTTTGTCGGCTGCCACCAGTCGCGCATGTGGAATCCGATAGCGGTTTCCAGCGGGTCAAGCGGACTGCGTGACGTGTGACCACACTCACGGGTCTGAACGCCGTGGATGCTGCATGCGGTGCAGAAACTGAGCAGGGATAACAGCAACTCCTGGCTGAGTGACAGGAACGTCGTCATATCCCATGCCCATCCCTCCGGTAACAGGGCAGCAAGACGGGCTTTTTCTGCCATCATCGCCATGAATGCGGCACCTTCCTTCCCCGATGGCGCATCGCTGGTCAGCGAATAATGTTTACATTCCAGGCTGATTTGTGCTGGTTTACTGTACGCTCCGCTGCCAAATACATTCAGGCAGAGCGTCCATGCCAGCAGTGCCAGAGATTTGTCCGGTTGCTGCATCAGTGCTGCCTGGACTGCCAGCGTGCGTTCGGAAGACATTTTCGTCAGCAGTGGCAGACTGATTTCCTCCACTGACGCTTTCTCCTGCACCTGTTCCGTGCGGTCAGCGTCGTCAGCCACGTCATCCTCACTGCGCAACTGCACACCACGCTGGACACACACATTACCGTAACGCCAGGACACCACCACACCGCTTCCGGCACGCATCTCCGGCGTCCACGCTCTGACCTTCGCCATGCAGCGCATCAGCTTCATTTCTGCTTCCAGCAAGTCGGATTCCTCACACTGATTTTCCGGCGCGTCGTAACGCGTCATCAGTTCGTTCAGGCGTTCTTCTTCCGCCTCCGTCAGCACCGCTTCCGGCTCCGGCAGACAGCGGTATGTTCCGGCATCCTCACGGCACTCACCGACAGGCTCCATGCGTCCGGCGCACCATTCCCAGCCTTCGGCTTCCCGAAGGTGTTCAGCGACAGCCTGGAGTTTTTCCAGCAGGGCGGCATCGAGCGCAACGCAGTCCACATAGCCACCCTCGTCGTCGCTGAACAGGTCAGTGCGCAGTTCATCTGGCGAGAAGGCATCAGCCCCCACGAAGCGGAATTTACTGTTCCCCGCCACCGCCACTTCACTTTCAGTCACCAGACGACGAATGGTCTGTACTTCCGGTTTACCTCCCCATCCCGACTGACAGGCGGCTTCAAACACCTGCACCTGACGCGCGGTGTCGTTCTCCAGCGCCAGCGCCTGACAGTGCTCTGTGGTGATGCGGTCTTCTGCCAGCGCATCGAGGATGACGGGGGCAAGGTCTGCCAGTTTCAGCATTCGCTGAACGTGGCGGGGTGAATAGCCCAGCAAATCACCGATTTGTGCAGGCGTTTTGCCTTCCTGCGCCATTGCACGGAATCCGGCAATCTGTTCGGCAGGGTGCATATCCCGACGATGACCGTTTTCAGTCATTGATGCGGCAGTCGCCAGTTCCTGCGGAATAATTTTCACGCGGACAGGCCAGTCAGCCGGAATGATGCCACGCTCTGCCAGCATATTGAGTGCTGCCAGTCTGCGACCACCTGCGGCGACACCGTAACGGTCACCAGGCAGGGTATGCACGACCAGATTCTGCAACAGGCCAACGCCCTTAATGGACTCCGCCAGTTCGCTGACAGACTCCGCAGAATACGGCACCGTGCGTACATTCAGCGGTGACTTAATCAGTGAGGCCAGCGGCACGCTCACTTCCTCCGTCTGCGCCAGCAGGGCAGACAGTGCAGTTTCCTGCGTTTTTGCAGCTTTACGACTGGATTTACGCTCCGTTTTTGCCTTAGACTCTGTAACTGACATATATTTCTCCTTTGACCGGGATGGTTGTATGTCTGCCGGACGCGTTCCCGTCCGGCACCTCTCTTACTTAAGAATGCCGAAATCCCGGATGACATGGTTCATCCAGTACCCGGCACCGTCCTCAAAATTCCAGGTACGCCAGACCATTGCACCGTTATTACGGACAACCAGGCGAAACTGTTCTCCGTGGTCATCCTCGATAAAGACGTTCCGGTACTGTTCAGCAACAGCTTCGGCATGTTTGCGGGTAAAAGGACCATCAGGCAGCCCCTGAAGTATTCTGAAATATTCGCTCATCCTCATCTCTCCGGTGATGCCCCGCGTAGGGCGGGGCGGTTATCACATTCAGGCCAGTCAGAACGGGATATCGTCTGAAAACCCGTAATCCTCCCCCTCCGGCGGTTGCGGCTGAGGCTCCGGCTGCGCGGCTTTACGTCCACGACCTTTCGTTTTTGCGCCTCCTTTTTTCGTACCGGCCTCCGACTGTGGTTCCGGCTGAGGCTGACCGCTGAACTGTTGCCCCTCTTCCGGCTGAGTCTGAGCACCTGCGGCACGTCCCAGCATCTGCATGGTGCCTGTGGTCTTAACAAGAATTTCAGTGACGTAACGGGTAATACCGTTATCGTCCCAGCTACGGGTACGGAGTTGCCCCTCGATGTAGACCTGCGCACCCTTACGCAGATATTCACCAGCCACCTCCGCGAGCTTGCCGAACAGCACCACGCGATGCCATTCCGTCTGCTCCCGCATCTCCCCCGTCTGTTTGTCGCGCCAGCTTTCAGACGTGGCCACCTGCAGGTTTGCCACTGCGCCCCCGTTGGGGATGTAACGGACTTCCGGGTCTTTACCCAGGCGACCAATGAGTACAACCTTGTTAATTCCACGAACTGCCATAATGTGTCTCCTTCTGTTGATGTTTTCAGCCCCCATCACCCGTTGAGTTTCGGGAGCCGCGGTTTTGACGTTTTGCGGGGACCTGCCGTTTGTTCCCTCCGGTATTAACCATCACCCGTTTGAGAACCTTCGCCGCAAGGGGCATCACTGCCACGACCGGAAACGACTGTCCGGGGGCAGACCGCAAAAGTTTTTGCCTGCTTCCGGGCAAAAACTTTTGTGGGATGTGCATTTCACCCCTGGACTGGCGGAGACGGTTGTGGCTGTCTTTGCCCCCGGCGACAGGGGCTTAAACGGGTGTATGGCACCGGACACAACAACGGGCAGGGACCCGCCGCAACGACGAAGAGCGCGTGCGCGAAACGGCGTTGCGCCTTACATCCCGGCGGCCTTTTGCCGGGATGCCAGGAGCGCAGGCCACGGCGCGACAGAGGCGGCGCGACCGGAACGGTCGCTGCAAGCCCGGGGTTTTCACGCATCGGACCGTAGCGACAGCCCGAAACCGCGCCAGCGGGTTCGGCGGAGACTGGCAGGTGCGCCAGCAGCTGCCTGTCGGAGTCGGGCCTGACGACCGGATGCCGCCAGGCAGCCGGGAGCCGAAGGGGCGCCCGGCAGACAGGACAACACTGCAGTAGTCAGAATCAGAGCAGCAGGAAAAAGAAGAACAGTAGCAGTAGCAGGAACATCATCAGTAACAGACAAATGACAGGCATGAAGAAACAGAAGCCCCCGTCAGAACGTCCGCGTAATGGAAGGGGCGGCGCGTCAGCGCGGCCCCTTTCAGCGCCACCGGCGCGCGGTCTTTTCCCGGCGCGGGCAGACGGGCATTTATCCTCCCGCCTGCCCGGCGTCTTCAGGCACGCAGACGAATAATCATCGTCGGAACACTGGTATAAGCAAACGTGCCGCGTGGCAGCTCCTCGCGGACGTCAGAAAACGGTAACAGCTTCTCCTGCTGGCGCGGCCCGTTCAGACAGACGGCAACCAGCACGCCCCCCGGACGCAACAGGGAAAAAGCCCGCAGGATATGCCGGATATCCTGCCCGTGACTGAACGGCGGATTCATGATAATCCGGCTGTAATACTGCACCGGCTGCCATTCCATGAAGTCGCAACACTGTACCCTGACACCGTTAAAATTGTCCCGCAGATACCGGACCAGCCCGCTGTTAATCTCCACCGCATCACACATGGCCCCCGGCGCGGTATCCCGAATCGCCCGCAGTATGGCTCCGGTGCCGGCAGAGGGTTCCAGAATGTGATCACGGTTGCTGATTTCCGCCAGCGTCACCAGGCGATCGCAGACCGGGGCAGGTGTCACAAAAAGCTGAAATTCTGCCGGAATCTCGATAACCGGCCTGGCATTGTCCAGCCTTGCGCGCATCAGCCGGATACGCTCCCTTAACTGACTGTGCATGTCATTGTCTCCGTCATCCCCCCGGGGATTTCTCCGGGGGGTAAGTCTTATTTTTGCGGGATTTCCGTGATTTTCATGTCGGTGATATACACATTCACCAGACGGAAATTGTTGTCCATTGTGCGGCGGTAACGATATGCTCCGTGCTCTTCTGTCTCTGCCACACTGCGCACGGCCTTACAGTCCCGGGGCAGGGCGGCCCACTGTGCCTTTGTCATTTCCCGGAAACCTTCTCCCGGATAATTGACAACAGGCGGGCGCTTCGCGGCCTGTCTGGCGACAACGGCCTCTTCTGCCGATGGCGCTTTGTAGTCCGTGATGCGATCGGGCGTCACTTTCATCGTGCCGCTGTACCCGAGGAAACTGTAATTTGGCGTTGTGACTGAACTCACCGCCCCGTTGCTTTTGTTCACGCGAATGATGGTCAGCCACTCGCCCCGGCTGCAAATCTGCCCGCCCGGCTCAAAATCCTGCGTCCGGGTAACCACGCCGCCGCTTTCGTCCAGCATGGCACGCTCATAGATCAGGCGGTTCTGATAGTGGTTAACCCAGCGTTGCTGATGCTGAATCTGCCGTTCATGACAACGGATCGCAATTTCGCGGGCCTGCTCCGTGGTGATGATGTCATCATCCAGGGCCGACCATAACGATCGACTTCCTTCATACTGGCTTTTTTCTGCCGGACGCGGGTACTTATCCAGCGGGAAACAGGCGCTGATATGGTCATGACTGCTGATGAGTTTTGCCATATTCAGATCCAGCGATTCAGCCTGCCACATCGTCAGATATTTCTGCGACTGCGCGATGGTCTTTTCAGCCTTGCGCAAATCAGCTTCGATTTTTTTGATACGACGCCAGCGAACACCCGGACGTTCTTTATACTTCGCGTGAAGCCGTGCCGACCGCGCCCGCTCTTCCCAGTATTCCGCACGTTCAAAGAGCATCACGGCACGTTTCATGCCGTTTTCAATACGCTGCGCATCACGACGGGCGCGGCGTTCGCTGTGATGCCCCACAAGAATGGGCTGACCGGGCGGGATCATCGCGGCCAGTCTTTCCACTTCATCAAGTGCCTGTGCGGATTCACTGGCCCGCTTTCCGCTGTATCCGGTAAACCGCTCCGCCCGAGCTTCCTGACGTTCAGCGAGCGTGCTGTCTTCATCCTCAATCTCTCCGGCAAGTGAGAGGAGCACGTCTTCCCGGCCCGGTGTCCAGGCCGGCGCCACAAACAGCGCCTGTTTTGGTGCCCAGCGGAAACCGGCATCATGGACTTTTTTATACGTCTCCGGGTCAAGACGTGACGCGGCATACAGGCGCAGTTTGTTGTCATCCGGTGAGTAGGTCGCGCGGTACATCTGCACAGGGCTGGCGGCTTCCGGGGCGGTCATGGTGATTGCTGCTAATGTCATAAAATGTTCTCCTTCCGTCTGTTGCCGCCCCTCGCGGGGCGGCTCACCTCATCAGTTAAAAGCGCGTTTCAGTTCGAGTGTGCGGAGCACCTGCCCGAAAGCCGTGTTTTTCATGGCGGGGATGTGTACACCACGCCCCCGGTGAAAACTCCGGGCTATGTGTCGCCCGAAGGCTTTCAGCACGGGGTCAATTTCCGGCGCGGGGATGTCTTCGCGTCTGAAACGGGGATGACGGCGGGGCTTTACAGCCGCTGAGGAAGGTGAAACAATACTTACCGTCATAAATGAATCTCCTTATGACTGTTGAATGGAGCCGCAAAAACTGTTCGTGCAGTCTCTGCGGCATGGATTAAGCAGGTCCCTGACCTGCTTTTTTCATATCTGCGTCTGACGTTCTCCGGTGTTTTCCTCCTTCTGTTTCTGCGTTCTCATTACCTGCCAGCCGGATGACTGACAGAACACATAAATGCGTATTGCCGGAGCCTGAAATAAATCCTGATTTTTAAAGAACATCACCCGTTGAGTTTCGGGAGCCGCGGTTTTGACGTTTCGCGGGAACCTGCTGCTGTATTCCCTGTGGTATGAACTTCACCCGTTTGAGAACCTTCGCCGCAAGGGGCATCACTGCCACGGCCTGACGCACCTGTCCTGGGCAGAACGCAAAATTTTTTACCGGTTTTTGGGTAAAAAATTTTGTGGGCTGTTCATTTACCCTGGACAGTCAGTGCGGCAGGTTGTGGCTGTATCAGCCCCCGGCGACAGGGACTCAAACGGGTGTGTGGCACCCGGCAGGCAATGAGCAGGGACCCGCCGCAACGACGGAGAGCGCGTGCGCGAAACGGCGTTGCGCCTTACATCCCGGCGGCCTTTTGCCGGGATGCCAGGAGCGCAGGCCACGGCGCGACAGAGGCGGCGCGACCGGAACGGTCGCTGCAAGCCCGGGGTTTTCACGCATCGGACCGTAGCGACAGCCCGAAACCGCGCCAGCGGGTTCGGCGGAGACTGGCAGGTGCGCCAGCAGCTGCCTGTCGGAGTCGGGCCTGACGACCGGATGCCGCCAGGCAGCCGGGAGCCGAAGGGGCGCAGGCAGACAGGACAACACTGCAGTAGTCAGAATCAGAGCAGCAGAGAAAAGAACAACAACAACAACAGGAACAGGGTCATACCATCAGAAAAAAACATTCCGGACACATCACAAACGGGAAGGGTAACGGGCGACGCGCCAGCGTGGCCCGCTTCCCTTCCGGCAGGCGTCAGCCTGCCAGGGTTTTCGCGCGGGCTGACAGGCGGCCTCCACCGCCTGCCTCTGTATCACCTGTGTCTGCTGCCCTGAAAGATGTAGTGACCGCCGAGGAAAACCGCCTGCTGATTCGCCACAAAATCACAGATTTCATCAACAACCTGCGCGGTGGTGAGCGGCTTCTGCCCCATTTCACGACGCCGCGCATTAATCACGGTTTTGTAATTACGCAGAATTTCGCGGGTTTCTGTGCTGATATTCATGACATGTGCTCCCCGTCCAGCGCCTGTAACACAACGTCCATTGCTTCGCGTTCCTCCCTGACGAATGCGTCACCGTCGCCCCCGTTCTCACTCCCGACGGCATACAGGCGCTTCATTTCACTGCCTGCCAGCGCCATCACTTTTTCCAGCATCACCGCCGGGACTGTCACCTGACGGCTGGCGCGCTTTTCCTCCATCAGTTCATTGACAATATCGGAAACAACTCTGTCACATGCGCCATATACAAAAGCATCGTCCAGCCGCTGCATAACGGTTTCCAGCTCATCGTCTGACAGGTTCCAGTCCTGAGCCATATGGCGCACATCCCCACGGGTCAGCACCACGGCAAAAACGCATTCACTGTCCGGCACGTCTGTATCCAGTACATCGCGGATAATTTCTTTAACAGTACAGTACATGTTCTCGTCTCCTTTACAGGGGCGGCATTGCCGCCCCGTCCGTTAATCAGTCCAGTGCCGCGTAAATCGCGTTGCATTCGGGGTGAAATTCGATGTGGCTCCACAACTGCGCATCGCGCATCCGGTACAGATGTGTCAATCCTGCGTTACCGCTGTCGTGGTACAGCCACAACTGACGGTTAATCACAAGGGAAGTCAGAATGATGCCTGCGGCATCGGCACTGACCGTGCGGTCAAACCAGTTTTCACCGTTAACCAGATGAAAACGGTCGCCATCCGGCATCATGTAACCGCCACCGTCCGGCAGGCGAATGAAGTGCCAGAATCCGCCTTCATATTCCGGCATCATTTTTTTCGCCAGCGCGTACACAGACGCTTCGGCATACAGAAAATCCTGGCCAAACAGGTAAGGCAGAAAGGAGAGGCGGTCGCACTCTTCAACGTTCAGGGTGACAGCTTTCGCATACTGCATGATGTTTTCCTCCGTTGTTCACATATTCCGCGACACCGGGCGGTGCCGTGCCTCCATAAAAGCCGGGCGATAAGGCGGGGATGCACAGGGCGCAAGGGAAGCCGCAGCCTGACGCACACGGCTGACGGGAGTTGCAGGGTGAGGCCGCGAAACCTGAGCGGACGAACGACCGGAAAATCACGGCAGGCGGGAAGGAGGGACCGGGTGACCGCAGCGGCGAAGCGTACCCTTGCATCCCCGCCAGCCCGGCTAAGATGGAGGCACGGCACAGCCCGCACACGACACGGCGGCCACATAACTGAAAATCCACAAGGCCATGCCCCGCATGGCCGGGTAAAGCGGAGCCGGCGGCGACTTCCTTTGTGCTCTTTCCGGTGACCGGCAGGAAAAAGGCGGGGATTTTCCCCGCCAGTGTCATCATTTCCGGATTTTTGCCAGAGCATCCGCCATGCTGCGGATTTCGGCCCTGGCTTCCCGGACCACCTCCCGCAGAATATCCCGGTCAAACCAGCGGCGGGGCGGTTCATCCGGTATACGCAGCACATCGCAGGACAGCCCACTGGACAGGATATGCTCAATACAATCGCTGACCAGATACATTTCCACCGCCGAAAAACGTGCGCCCCGGTTCAGGATGGCATCGAGCACCACGGGCAGGTTTTCATCATCTTCATCGAGCCAGCAGGGGTGAGCGCTTTCCGTCACCACCAGGCGAAAGCGGCGCGTCTGGCGGGTCAGCAACGTCTGACCGCTTGTGGTCAGCGCCGCCCGGATACGCCGCGCATCTTCTGCCACCCGGCAACTGACACTGCATACTGCATCTCGCACCGCATCAAGAACTGCCCTGATTTCGTCTTCGGTCAGCCATTCTCCGGCATACGGGAAAGACACCTGCGTTCCGTCTGCCGGAAGTACCGGCAGCGACTGCCACTGACTGCCGGACAGTACCAGTTCCGCCCCGGTTCCGGTCAGTTTCTGAATGGCGGAGGCCAGGTGCGGCGGCAACACGCCATCGTGGCGGTTAACGAGTAACGTCGCCAGCCGGGGCGCATCCAGCCGCACGTAAATGCTGATCCAGCCCGGATGGTTCGGATTTCGCTGGTCAACATCCGTCTCTTCCGGCCAGCCCTGCGCCAGCAGCAGGTTACGGGCGTGGCGACAAATCAGTGCATTCAGCGTTTCGTTCATGATTCATGGTCTCCCTGAATCGCCGCCCGCAGGCGGCGATAACATCAGTCGTTTTCGTGTGTGTTGTTTTTCAGCAGGGTGCGGGCCTGATTAACCACCGCCTGACGGCGGGTGACGCATTCCGGGACGACGAGGCCGTTATCACGGGCGGCCCATTCACGCTTCCACAATGCCTGTTCAGCGGTCTGAATCAGGGACGCCAGCAGTTCAGCAGGGACGGTCACCTGGCGGTTTTCGCTCACGTTGCTGATGATCTCCATCGCCGCACCGGAAGAAATACCGGATTCAGTCCGCTGGTCTTCCGGGATGTCCTCCAGGCGCGCCAGGACGGTTCTGATTTCAGGATCGGACAGGGAAATATCCATTCCGTCAGCGAGGGCCTGAATCTCTTCCGGGGACCAGATAACCAGCATCAGCGGTGTATATCCCGGATACTTTGCTGCCAGCTCCCGGCATAGCGTTTCGCATGTTCCGTACATTCTCGTCTCCTTCTCAATCTTTAAAGCACGCATCCAGTTCCAGAATTTCGGTATACGCCTCCATGAACAGGCGATTGGCGCGATACAGCGTCTGGCGTGCCAGGCGTTCAACAAGCACATCGGAATCAAAGCGACAGCGATGCTCCATATCGTTCAGCCTGGCCCGAAGGTCACACATGGTGTTGGCCACCTCCGCCACGTCGGCGCGAAGTTTTTCATGTCCGGCATAGTTCATTTACGCAGCCTCCGGCATAAACCAGTCATCATTTGCGGCCCCCTGCTGCATGGCCCGCTGTACGGCAGCCAGACGTTGCTGTCCGGCACGGTGATACTGCTCAAGCAGCTCGATACCGATATACCGGCGTCCGGACTGGAGGGCGGCGACGCAGGTTGAGCCGCTGCCTGCAAACGGGTCCAGCACAATAGCGTTCGGGTGTGTGAAGCTCTCAATCAGCGGTTGCAGGCTGGTAACAGGCTTTTCCGTCGGGTGATGGCGGTTGCCCGAATATTTCCAACCCAGCACGTCCGGCAGCGGGTTTTGTGGCAGACGTGGACGGCCTTTTGCCAGGATGTAGGCGCATTCGTGGCGATAGCCCACATATGCGGCCTTCGATGTGTAGGTTTTGGTAAACACCAGGTGGCCAACCACGCTGAATCCCGCATTTTTCCAGGCGGCCATAAAGCGATCGACGCGGTTCCAGCCATAGAAGCTCACCATCAGCGCATCTTTTTTCAGCACGCGGTACATTTCATTACAGGCCGGTTGCAGCCATTCATCGGTTTTATCGCCGGCGATGGTACGCCCCTGACGGTCACGGAAACCGACGAGATATGGCGGGTCGGTGAAGATGAAATCGACAGCATTGCCCGGAAACGTGGCCATAACACGCACGCAGTCACCCTGGATAAAACGGGACATAACAGCACTCCTTCTCTTACAGAGGGCACCGGGAGGGCGCCCCTGTGGCGCCCGTTCCCCGCGGCCTGTGGGCTGTTCACCGCGTCCGGTAACGGGTCAGGCCGACCGTGGAATATCGCAGCCGTCGTCTTTTTGACGGCGAGAATATGCCGCGAAAGCGGCTTGAAGGGCGTTCATCAGAAAAGGGCGACGGGCTGGCGTACACTGTCACCGATGCCAGCCGGGAGCGGTAAAAGCGCCCGTCCCGTGCCCGGCCGGACGCGGGACACTGACCACAGGCAGCGTTCCTGCCGCGCCGCGTCAGCCGGCGCAGTAAAAAGAGGAGCCCGGCGACATCCTTTACCGGAAAAAAAACGGGCGGTTGCCCGCCCGTCTCCGTCATACTTCATCCACCGTAATGCGCCACCTTGTCGACTATCCACTCCGGCGCGGTGACTTCCGGCAGCTCATCATCATCTGTCGGGGAAGACCATTCCAGTTCCCCCCACAGCACATCAACAAGCTCTCCACGCTCATATCGCTGCCAGCCACAGAAATTGCAGCCCTGCTCGGCGTACCAGTGCTCCAGCGTGCAACTGAAACGGCGGCTTAATACTGCAATAACGTCGCTTTCCGGCTGACACCACGGCGTGTCGAAATCAACCTGAATGAAGTTGTCTCCCTGACTGCTGATATTCACCTCATACCCACAAGGCCACTTCACGCCATACTGTTCCGTATACCAGTGATATGCAGAAGGAACACCGTTCAGAACACCACCGTTAAAGCCATTCACTTCAACATCCAGGCGAGTGGACAGAACCGTCAGCAGGTCAAACGGCATGGTTTTTTCCGGCAGGACGTTGTCACACAGACGGTTCCACCACACCGATACATCCTCGTTACTCCAGATGTCGCACTAGTCCCCTCTTTTTGGGGTGAAAAGAGCGGTAATGCTTTCCCTGGCATCATCCGGTAATTCTTCCCAGCGACGCCGGCCAGTACCGCTCTGCAGCCAGAGTTCATGCAGCATCAGGCAGTTTTGCTCATCCAGAAGTACACCGTCCTGCAGGTGTGTCAGCCAGCGGGTGAACGCGATATTCTCCGGCGATACAACGCCACGCCCGGCAGCCGTCAGTCCGGGGCATGGTTCAAACCGCACATCTTCAGTGGTCTGCAGAAGTCCGGCACTTCCGGCCAGAAACAGCTGAATACCTTCATTTGTGGCGCGGCGATAAAGCGGTGTGACTGCACCGCTGGCCAGTCGTTTAATCTCAGCGATCTGTGCCGGTTCACCAGAAAAATACATACGATTCGAGCACCAGTTTGGCATGGGAATTCTCCTCTCACATGCGGCCTCCATCAGGCCGTGCCGCACCTGTAACCGGGCGACCGCATACGAATGCAGGTGCGGCCCCGAAGCCGCAGCGCGTGGAGGAGGAACGACGAAACGTGACCGGGTGAGGAGGCCGGCGACAGCGACACACTTGCATCGGATGCAGCCCGGTTAACGTGCCGGCACGGCCTGGGTAACCAGGTATTTTGTCCACATAACCGTGCGCAAAATGTTGTGGATAAGCAGGACACAGCAGCAATCCACAGCAGGCATACAACCGCACACCGAGGTTACTCCGTTCTACAGGTTACGACGACATGTCAATACTTGCCCTTGACAGGCATTGATGGAATCGTAGTCTCACGCTGATAGTCTGATCGACAATACAAGTGGGACCGTGGTCCCAGACCGATAATCAGACCGACGATACGAGTGGGACCGTGGTCCCAGACTAATAATCAGACCGACGATACGAGTGGGACCGTGGTCCCAGTCTGATTATCAGACCGACGATACAAGTGGAACAGTGGGCCCAGAGAGAATATTCAGGCCAGTTATGCTTTCTGGCCTGTAACAAAGGACATTAAGTAAAGACAGATAAACGTAGACTAAAACGTGGTCGCATCAGGGTGCTGGCTTTTCAAGTTCCTTAAGAATGGCCTCAATTTTCTCTATACACTCAGTTGGAACACGAGACCTGTCCAGGTTAAGCACCATTTTATCGCCCTTATACAATACTGTCGCTCCAGGAGCAAACTGATGTCGTGAGCTTAAACTAGTTCTTGATGCAGATGGCGTTTTAAGCACAGAAGTTAAAAGAGTGATAACTTCTTCTGCTTCAAATATCACCCCAGCTTTTTTCTGCTCGTGAAGATTAGATGCCTGCTGCTTAAGTAATTCTTCTTTATCTGTAAAGGCTTTTTGAAGTGCATCACCTGACCGGGCAGATAGTTCACCGGGGTGAGAAAAAAGAGCAACAACTGATTTAGGCAATTTGGCTGTGTTGATACAGCGGGTAATAATCTTACGTGAAATGTTTTCCGCGTCAGCCAGAGCAGAAATATTTCCAGCAAATTCATTCTGCAATCGGCTTGCATAACGCTGACCACGTTCATAAGCACTTGTTGGGCGATAATCGTTACCCAATCTGGACAATGCAGCCATCTGCTCATCATCCAGCTCGCCAACCAGAACACGATAATCACTTTCGGTAAGTGCAGCAGCTTTACGACGGCGACTCCCATCGGCAATTTCTATGACACCAGATACTCTTCGACCGAACGCCGGTGTCTGCTGACCAGTTAGTAGAAAAGAAGGGATGAGATCATCCAGTGCGTCCTCAGTAAGCAGCTCCTGGTCACGTTCATTACCTGACCATACCCGAGAGGTCTTCTCAACACTATCACCCCGGAGCACTTCAAGAGTAAACTTCACATCCCGACCACATACAGGCAAAGTAATGGCATTACCGCGAGCCATTGCTCCTACGCGCGCAATTAACGAATCCACCATCGGGGCAGCTGGCGTCGATGACGAAGTATCTTCAATCGGTTGAGTATTGAGAATATGTTTTGGAATGACAGGCGCACGTTTCATTATCTAATCTCCCAGCGTGGTTTAATCAGACGATCGAAAATTTCATTGCAGACAGGTTCCCAAATAGAAAGAGCATTTCTCCAGGCGCCAGTTGAAGAGCGTTGATCAATGGCCTGTTCAAAAACAGTTCTCATCCGGATCTGACCTTTACCAACTTCATCCGTTTCACGTACAACATTTTTTAGAACCATGCTTCCCCAGGCATCCCGAATTTGCTCCTCCATCCACGGGGACTGAGAGCCATTACTATTGCTGTATTTGGTAAGCAAAATACGTACATCAGGCTCGAACCCTTTAAGATCAACGTTCTTGAGCAGATCACGAAGCATATCGAAAAACTGCAGTGCGGAGGTGTAGTCAAACAACTCAGCAGGCGTAGGGACAATCAGCACATCAGCAGCACATACGACATTAATCGTGCCGATACCTAGGTTAGGCGCGCTGTCAATAACTATGACATCATAGTCATGAGCAACAGTTTCAATGGCCAGTCGGAGCATCAGATGTGGATCGGTGGGCAGTTTACCTTCATCAAATTTGCCCATTAACTCAGTTTCAATACGGTGCAGAGCCAGACAGGAAGGAATAATGTCAAGCCCCGGCCAGCAAGTGGGCTTTATTGCATAAGTGACATCGTCCTTTTCCCCAAGATAGAAAGGCAGGAGAGTGTCTTCTGCATGAATATGAAGATCTGGTACCCATCCGTGATACATTGAGGCTGTTCCCTGGGGGTCGTTACCTTCCACGAGCAAAACACGTAGCCCCTTCAGAGCCAGATCCTGAGCAAGATGAACAGAAACTGAGGTTTTGTAAACGCCACCTTTATGGGCAGCAACCCCGATCACCGGTGGAAATACGTCTTCAGCACGTCGCAATCGCGTACCAAACACATCACGCATATGATTAATTTGTTCAATTGTATAACCAACACGTTGCTCAACCCGTCCTCGAATTTCCATATCCGGGTGCGGTAGTCGCCCTGCTTTCTCGGCATCTCTGATAGCCTGAGAAGAAACCCCAACTAAATCCGCTGCTTCACCTATTCTCCAGCGCCGGGTTATTTTCCTCGCTTCCGGGCTGTCATCATTAAACTGTGCAATGGCGATAGCCTTCGTCATTTCATGACCAGCGTTTATGCACTGGTTAAGTGTTTCCATGAGTTTCATTCTGAACATCCTTTAATCATTGCTTTGCGTTTTTTTATTAAATCTTGCAATTTACCGCAAAGCAACAACAAAACCGCAAAGTCATCAAAAAACCGCAAAGTTGTTTAAAATGAGAGCAACACTACAAAAGGAGATAAGAAGAGCACATACCTCAGTCACTTATTATCACTAACGCTCGCCGCAGCCGTGTAACCGAGCATAGCGAGCGAACTGGCGAGGAAGCGAAGAAGAACTGTTCTGTCAGATAGCTCTTACGCTCAGCGCAAGAAGGAATATCCACCATGGGAAAAACTCCAGGTAGAGGTACACACGCGGATAGCCAATTCAGAGTAATAAACTGTGATAATCAACCCTCATCAATGATGACGAACTAAACCCCGATATCAGGTCACATGACGAAGGGAAAGAGAAGGAAATCAAGTGTGACAAACTGCCCTCAAATTTGGCTTCCTTAGAAATTACAGTTCAAAAAGTATGAGAAAATCCATGCAGGCTGAAGGAAACAGCAAAACTGTGACAAATTACCCTCAGTAGGTCAGAACAAATGTGACGAACCCCCCTCAAATCTGTGACAGATAACCCTCAGACTATCCTGTCATCATGGAAGTGATATCACGGAAGGAAAATACGATACGAGTCGTCTGGCGGCCTTTCTTTTTCTCAATGTATGAGAGGCGCATTGGAGTTCTGCAGTTGATCTCATTAACACAGACCTGCAGGAAGCGGCGGCGGAAGTCAGGCATACGCTGGTAACTTTGAGGCAGCTGGTAACGCTCTATGATCCAGTCGATTTTCAGAGAGACGATGCCTGAGCCATCCGGCTTACGGTACTGACACAGGGATTCGTATAAACGCATGGCATACGGATTGGTGATTTCTTTTGTTTCACTAAGCCGAAACTGCGTAAACCGGTTCTGTATGTAGTGGTCAAGTAATATTGGCCACGGTTTTACAGTAAAAATGGTATCTGTTCT